>SAMEA3387487__coassemble_4540_pt1 | contig 4499 bp, 4 predicted proteins | sample SAMEA3387487__metabat2_high_PE_041 | metagenome-assembled genome bin SAMEA3387487 (sample SAMEA3387487) | Felis catus | biome: Faeces | place: United Kingdom | collected 2012 | reverse complement strand
ATTCCTACCAGTATTTCCGTTCGGTCATCAACGGAAACAACCGCTGCGCAGGTCACTCGGAGTGTGATGCCATTATCATGGAAAAGGGTGTGGTCAGCGCTGTACCGGAGCTGACCGCCAACGACATCGACGCTCAGCTGATTCATGAGGCGGCAATCGGCAAGATTGCCGGTGAGCAGTTGATCAAGCTGATGAGTCTGGGTCTTACCTCGGAAGAAGCAGAGGCAAAGATTGTAGAGGGCTTCTTAAAGTAAAGTAAGTAAAGAAAAATCCCGAACCAAACGGTTCGGGATTTTTTTATGGATTCTTTTGGTTAGCGCTTCCTTCTGGGTGGGTTGGATGAGGACGGGCTGCGTTGTTGTGCGCTGTTTTGTTGCAGCTGCTGGCGCCGTGCCTCCGCTGCACGCTTGCGTGCGATGCGTTTTTTATACTTGCGCTTGTTGTGGAAGCGAACAATCAGGAGCAGGATGAGCAGCACCAAAAAGATGATGAAGACAATCTTGACAACATTGAAGATTTTGGTAAACAGCTCCTGGCGTGCCTGCTGCTTCTGAGCTTTGATTTCGTTAAAGGTCAGTACATTTACCTTTAGCTTCAGTGCAGCCATGGTAGGGACCATGTACTGTGCGGCTTCCTGCATACGGCTGTTGGAAATGGAGAAGGTGATGGTCGATGCCATTTCCTCATCCTGATAGTATCTGCCGGGGATGTCAGAGGTGAGGACAATGTCGTCCTTGCTAAAGTTTTTGTGCAGCAGGACGGTAAAATCCGAATCGGTGGAATAGGTAGCATTTCCGATATATTCGCTGCCTTCGGTTCCTTCGCTGCGTGTGCTGTAAACCGGCGTACGGAAGCCTTCGGGAGCCAACTCAGCGGCGGTGTAGGTGATAGGAGTGAAATTGCCGTAGCAGTAGTTGAACAGATTGGTCATGTCGGTCTGCAAAGCATAGGCACTGCTGCCGGTGCAGTTGAGAGCAACACAGATCAGTCGCACGCCATCCCGCTCCACCACAGAGACACCGGTATAATTGCCCTGGGTGGTGTGACCGACCTTCATGCCCAGAATACCGTTGTAATAGTTTTCACTGGAGGAGAGCATCATGCTTTCGTCGCTGTTGCGCCGCCAGTTTCTGGGCAGCGACTGCTTGTTGGTGGGCTCCATCGAATATTCGGTCTGACCGAAATATTGCAGGAAGTTGGGTGTCCCCAGTGCGTAGCGGGTAATCAGTGCCATGTCATAGGCGGTGGTGTACTGATTTTCATTGTACAGTCCATGTGGATTAACAAAATTGGAATTGACACATCCCAGCGATTTTACCTTTTCGTTGAGAATCTCCATAAATCCGGCTGTGTAGCTGGTGGAGCCGTCCTCCATCGCGACCGAACGATTTGCCAATTTAGCAGCACAGTCGGCAAGGGAGTTGGCGGTATCGTCGGCGGACTGAATCAGCGAGCCGTACAACAGGTCACGAATCTTGACCACCTCGTCCTGGGTGATGGCGACGTAGGTGCCGTTGCTGAAGCGGTAGGACTCGGGGCAGGTGGGGAAGACGTCTTCGGTGGTAATGGTGTAGCTGCCTTCCGGGTCCACATACTCCAAAGCCAGGGCGGAGGTGAGCATCTTGGTGATGTCACCGGGATACTGCCGTTTGTCTGGGTTTTTGGAAATCAAAATCTGACCGGTTTCAGCGTTCATCACGATGTAGGAATCGGAAGTGATGGTGGGTAGAGCTGTCACGGTGTTGTCTGCTGTGCCGGTGGTACCGGTCGTGCCAGTAGTGCCGGAAGCATCGGTCGTTCCGGTGGTACCATCGGTTCCGGTTGTGCCGGTGGGATTGTTGGTTGTGCCCTGTGCAGGTTGCTGCTCGGTAGTAGGCGGTGTAGTCGTGCCGGTTTGCGGGGTAGTAGCAGCCTGTGCGAAGGCGGGCAACGCCATTTGGCAGGCAAAAACAAGGCTGAGGGCAACACTGAGTACACGTCTGAGTGGCTTGGAGATATTTTTTTTCAACAGAGGAACCTCCTAATCTATCTCGATTTTTGAATTTTTAAAGATTCTTTACTTTATATCTTAGCATAACTTCCGCGAAAAAAGAAGGACTTTCGATTACTTTTTATCAATTATGTGACAAAAATCAGAGAAAATTTTGGAATGAGGAATAAATATTCCTGAGCCGGAGCAAAATAAGAGCGGAAAAAGACAGTAGAATCCAGTTTTTCCACAGATTCTTTTTAGAAAGAAGGATGAACGATGAGTAAATTGACCTGTCATGTGACCAGCTGCGCTAGCAATCAGAATTGCTGCTGCTGTCAGCCTGCCATCAAGGTGCAGGGAAGAGGAGCCTGCCGGTGCAGTGAAACCGAATGCCAGAGCTTCCACAAAAAGGGAACAGGAGAAATCTCCAATGCGACCCAGTTTTCCCATCCAAACCCGGACTGCATGATTAAATGTACAGCGGAGCATTGTGTGTACAACACCCAGGGCAGCTGTACTGCCGAGCAGGTGGACATCAGCGGATACGGCGCACAGGAGCGCTGTGAAACCAGCTGCAAAAGCTTTCGCGCCAGATAGGTCTTATAGACAAAAAACATTCGGCGTTTGATTTGGAAGGATACCGTATAAAAGGACACCCCATCTGCTTGAAAACAGATGGGGTGTTTTCCGTTAAAAACCTTTGGGTGGTTCGTGGTCTTCCCGGGAGGAAGAAGGAAAGGGATGTGCAAAGCCAACGGCTCCCACCCAAATGGCTCCTGCCTGTCGCAGAGCCTGGGCGCAGGCGAGCATAGTGGAGCCGGTGGTGATGACATCGTCCACCAGCAGGATGCGTTTGCCTGCGACCTGCTGTTCATCCAGAACGCGGTAGACACCCTGCAAATTGGTGCGCCGTTCTGCTGCGCTCAAGGTGTGCTGGGCAGCGGTGGCGGCAGTCTTTTCCAAAAGCTGTTGACAGGGCAGATGCAGCTGTTTGGCAAGCTCTTGCGCAATCAGCTGTGCCTGATTGTAGCCTCGTTTTCGTTTGCGCTTTGTGTGCATGGCAACTCCGCAGAGCAAATCCGGCTCTTCTTCCAATAAGGCAGGACCGAGGTGCTGTGCCATCAAAATGGCAAAAACGCGCGCTAACTGCGGCTGGTTTTGAAACTTGAGCCGATGCACCGCCTGCGCAGCTTCGTGGGAGTAATCGGCAAAGGCAAAGCAGGCATCCAGTCCATCCAGAAAAAAGGCAGGATGGTCACAGGCAAGGCTGTTTTTGCAGCGGGAACAGCAGCGGCGCTCGGCAGGGATAATCTCTCCGCAGAAGGGGCAGCGGGAGGGCCAGAAGAAATGCAGCAGCTTTCGCAATGGTACCAAAGTGGACATAGCAGCCATCGCTTATGCCTGTAGACCGATGAGGGCAGCACCGATAACGCCGGCGTCGTTGCCCAGCTCGGCAATGCGCACCTCGGTACGGTTTTGAGAGAAGCGGTCGAAGCAGAAGCGGTTCATGTGTTCGCGAATCGGGCGCAGCAGGTTTTCTCCCTGCTTGGAAACACCACCGCCCAGACAGATGATTTCCGGCTGGAGGGTATTGACCGCGTTGACAATCACTTCGCTCAGAACACCGGTGTATTCTTCCACCGCAGCCTGACCGGCTTTATCTCCCTGGGCAGCTGCATCAAAACAGGTGCGTCCGTCGACCTTGTCGATGTCTCCGTCGCACAGCTTCCACATCAGGGAATCCGGGTTTTTGTTCATCTGCTCTTTGGTGGTCAGAATCAGTCCGGTAGCGGAGCAGTAGATGTCGATGCAGCCCTTGCGACCGCAGGTGCACTGGCGTCCGTTCAGGCAGATGACCGAGTGTCCGAACTCGCCGCCGGCAAAGCCGTAGCCGTTGTAGATTTTGGAGTTGATGATGATGCCGGAGCCGACACCGGTGCCCAGCGTGATGGCAAGCATATTCGAGATGTGTTTGCCATCCTTCATTCTGCCGGCGCCTGCCATAAATTCGCCGTAGGCTGCCGCATCGGCATCATTGGCGATAAAGACCGGCTTGTGCAGCTCGTCCTCCACCATCTTTCCGATGGGGACATTCTGGAAGTAGAGGTTGCTGGCGTAGATGACTTCCTTCTTCTGGTTGTCCACAATGCCGGGAGAGCCGATGCCCACCATTTCAATCTGCTCCATTGGGACACCGGCATTTTGTGCAGCGGTGCGGGCAGCTTTTGCCATACTTTTAGCAATTTCTATAGCAGGGCGTCCTACCAGGGTTTTTTCGCTGGCTTTGGCAATCAGTTGAAACTGTTCGTCCACCACGCCTGCGACGATGTTGGTTCCGCCCAGGTCGATGCCGATGTAATATTTCATCATAAAAACACTCCTTTAGGTTGGGTTTGTTTATTTTTCATCAATTCTTACTTTATCATAGCATTCGCAGGCTTTCTTTTCAATTCCTTTTTGAAAGATTCCCAAAAAAATGACAGGATTTTGCACAAAACGCTGCGCAAAATTGTCGTTGGAAATGACG
>SAMEA3387487__coassemble_3946_pt1 | contig 5503 bp, 2 predicted proteins | sample SAMEA3387487__metabat2_high_PE_041 | metagenome-assembled genome bin SAMEA3387487 (sample SAMEA3387487) | Felis catus | biome: Faeces | place: United Kingdom | collected 2012 | reverse complement strand
TTCTGGGTGAGACCAAGGTGCCGGTGGAAAATATCTCGATTGTATCTGTCAAATAAAAAGCAGTGGCACGCCATGCCGCACCAAATGTGTGGCATGGCGTGCCACTTTTCCTGCCGGAAAAGTGCAGGATGGCGGAGGGTTCTTCCCAAAAAATGTCGTAAATTTTAACAGAAGTTTCTGCAAAACAGCAGCAGGATTTCACATCCGCAATGAAAATGAAGAAAGTATACCACAACAGTTGATTTGAAAGAAAAAATACGGTATCCTTTTTGGTAGTAAAGACTGCATAATAGATAAAAACATCCGTAAAAGTCTTATAAAAGCATCAGCAAACGCTTTTGTTTGGCAGGCAAAAGGTGCAGTCCCATCCGACCAACCACCACCTGACATCAGAAAGGAACCTATGCGTATGAAAAAACTTTTTTCGGTATTCCTCGCCTCGCTGCTGCTGTTACAGCTGAGCCTGTTTGCGCTGGCAGATTCTTCCAAATCCGCAGCCGCCGCACAGCAGTACAGCCTGCAGGTCATCGACAATGTGATGCAGTTTGTAAAGAATGACAAGGTCGTCCGTTCGGTTTCGCTGCAAAATCCGACCATCAATCTTGGAAAAAGCAAACAGGGCGGCATCCGTGTCTCTGTCAAGGATAGCACCGGAAAAAGCAGAAGCTTCACCCTCGGCTCCCAGACCGCGCTGACCGTCAGCGGTGAGCTGCAATCCTTGCAGCTGAGCAAAAGCCTGCCGGCATCCGCATCCGTTTCGCTGGAAAAGGGTGCAAAGGTCGAAAGCCTCAAGGTCAACGCCGCCTGCAAGGTGCAGTTGCAGGGCAAGGTCAGCCAGCTGAAGGTGACCAACGCAAACGCCAAGGTGACTGCGGAAAAATCCGCTTCCATCGGCTCGGTGTCCACCGTTTCCGCAAACGCAGTCAGCGGTATTTCCCAGGCAAAAATCACCGTCAGCACAGCAGGCTCGCTCTCTGCCGGTCGTGACCAGATGAACGACGACAGTCGTTATGAGGACAACCGTTATGACCGCGATGACGATGAGGACGATGACGACCGCTATGAGGATGAAGAGCAGGAAGAAGAGCTGCCGCAGGAGAAGCCGGAGGACAAACCTTCTGTGCCGGATTCCCAGCGCTACCGCATCACCTCCATCCAGTCCAAGCCTGCCGAGGTACTCTTCTCGCTCAACCTGCCTACCGAGCAGCCGCTGACCAAGGAGAACATCAAAATCCTGTGCAACGGCTCGGGCAAGGACATGACCATCGTCAACGTCTACACCAAGGACAACCAAAACTACACCGTCACCACCGCCTACTATGCGGACAACGAGTATTTCCTGAGCATCCAGCTGGCGGACGGCAGCATGATCAACAAAACCTTCACCACCTCTCTGCTGGCTCCGCAGCTGGAAAAGCCGTTTGTTGAGTGGAGCGGTGAAAACTCGGTGGAAATCACCTATGTCTCCGATGCAGCAGGCTCGCTGTACTATCTGGTGCAGCCGGTTGCCGCCCAGACCCGCAACCTCTGGGAAGAGCAGGAGGAGCCGACCGCCGACCAGCTCAAAGCCAAGGGCACACAGCTTGAGATGAAGGTGCAGAGCAACCGGTTCACCATCGACAATCTGGATGCCCGCACCGCTTACACCCTGTACTATCTGGCGGTCGACAACTTTGACCGCACCAGCCAAATCTACACCGCCTCCATCCCGGCAAAGACCGAGCAGCCGGAGAAGAGCGAAATCACCATCGTGGACATGGTCATCAACAGCAATATAAACATAGATGAAGTATCGGTCCACCACTCCTTTGACATCACCTTGAGTGAAGCGCCGCAGGAAGAATTGACCTTAGACCAATTCTTTGTAACCTGTCCTCTTGGCGATATTAAGCTTGGTAAGCTGACCAAACGCAGCGACATCGAGTACCGCGTCGAGATTGCTCCTTATACCATCCTCAAGGACAATAACACCTACACCTTGACCATCACCTTTGCAGACGGTTCCACCGCCTCGAAAAAGGCGTTCCTGGACTACTCCGCACCAGAAATCAGCTCTGTAAGCTTCAACCGCACCTCCGAAACCACCGCAGAGGTTTCTTTCTTCTCCGATACCGACGGCATCCTCTACTGGAAGGTGCTTGACAAGAGCGAAATTCCGCAGGATACCTCTCCAAAGGAGCCGGAAGTGATTATCAACGGCGGCAACCGGGTAGACATCATCGGTCAGACCACCAATGTGCTGGAGCTGGAAAACCTCACCGATGAAACCCAGTACTTCTGCTTTGTCAGCGAGGACGAATACGGCAACCGGATGAATTTTTACGACTATGAAAAAATCCCAACCTACGTTGCACCCGAACCGCCGGTACAGCCGGAGGACACCTTTAATATCGCATCCCTGCGTGTAGAAAAAGATACTCTTTTTCCACTTGGAGAAGTACACTATCTTTATCTCTCCTTTGATGAGGAAGGTATTGCAGGGCAGATTGAATTGTCAGATATTACCATCAGGGGAATGGGCGTATCTTTAAATGGGGATAAAGGATTCTTTACCAAAAGTGTTGATAGTGACAATCCTCAGAGAATGTACTTCTACACACGCAAGCTTCTTGCCGCAGGTGAGTACACCATCACCATCAATCTGAACGGCAAAACAGCAAGCAAGGCTTTCACTGTAACCGAATAATCCCCCTGCATAGGCAGACGCGCAAGCAGCCAACCGGCAGACAAAAGCAAACGCTTTTGTCTGCCGGTTTTCTTTTTCCCTTCGCACCGCCCTTGCTGAACGTTTTCTACAAATACAGCTGCACGATTGTGAAAAAAATTAGAAATTTTGCAGATAAATTCCCGCTTTTCTCTTGCATCGTGCAGCAAATGATTATATAATGAAAGCAACAGCTTTTGATGAAAGCATTATCTTTTGTGTCAAGGAGGAATCACCATGCAAAAGGTGACCATGCAGGACTTTGAACAGATTCGTTGTTTATCGCAGGTTGCGTTTTCGCCAAACGGCAAGGCGGCAGCCTATGTCGTCAGTCAGCCCAGCTTAAAGGAAAACAGCTACCTTTCCTACATCTGGGTACTGGAGGACGGCATTTCCCGCAAGCTGACCGCAGGCGGGGAGGAAAGCGGCTTTTTGTGGCTGGACGACCAGACGCTGCTGTTCCCCGGCGACCGCAGCCGCGGCAAAAAGCAGGAGGGCGCGCAGGAAACAACCGTCTACAACCGCATCAACATCCACGGCGGCGAGGCGGAACCGGCGTTCACCATCCCGATGAAGGCAAGCGGTCTGCAAAAGGTCGATGACACCCACTTTCTCTTCATCGGCAACTTTGACCACTACCGCGCGGATTTGAGCGGCTTGCAGGGCGAAGAGCTGGAACAAGCCAAACAGGCGCTCGAGGAGGAAAAGGACTACGAGGTGTTCGACGAGCTGCCTTTCTGGTCCAACGGCAAGGGTGTGGTCAACAAGCGCCGCCGTCGCCTCTACCTGTTCGATGTGACCAGCGGAGAGTGTCAGCTGCTCAGCCCTGCGTACATGAATGTTTCCTCCTTCCGCTACCGCGCGCAGGACGACCTGCTGCTCTACTACGGTCACGACTATGAGTGGATGGACGACCAGAAGGACGATATGTACCTGCTGCATCTGAATCACCCGGAGCAGCAGCCGGAGATTCAGCAGCTGTCTATACAGCTTAAGCACCGCTATGGGGTGGATGCCGCCGACTTTATGGGCGATCAGCTGATAATCGCAGCCTCCACCGGCGAGCGGTACGGCACCAACGAAAACCCGACCTACTTCACCGCCGACCTGCACACCGGTGCGCTGACCCAGCTGTGCGACCTTGACCCGAGCATGGGCTCCAGCGTCGGCTCCGACTGCCGCCACGGGGGAGGCACCACCGCCAAAACCACCGACACCGCCTGGTACTACACCGAAACCCGAGGCTTTAACTCCTGCATTGTGCGTCTGGACCAAGATGGCAAAGAGACCCAGATCACCCCGCAGGTAAACGGCAGCGTCGACTGCTTTGATTATTTTGACGGCACCTTTTTGTATGTCGCCATGCGGGAAAACGGCTTGCAGGAGCTGTACCGCTGTCGGGAGGACGGCAGCGGCGAGCAGCAGCTGACCCACTTTAACGACGAATTTTTGGCAAGCCGCACCGTGGCTCCGCTGCACTACCTGCCATTCACCGACAGCGACGGCGTGCAGCTGGACGGCTGGGTGATCGAGCCGGTCGGCTATGACCCTTCCAAACACTATCCGGCTATTCTGGATGTCCACGGCGGACCCAAGACCGTCTACGGCGAGGTGTTCTTCCACGAGATGCAGCTGTGGGCAAGCGAGGGCTATTTCGTCTTCTTCTGCAACCCGCGCGGCGGCGACGGACGCGGCAACGAGTTTGCGGACATCCGCGGCAAACGCTACGGCGTGTGGGACTACAACGATTTGATGGAATTTACCGACCATGTGCTGCAAAGCTACCCGCAGATCGACCCTGCCCGCGTCGGCATGACCGGCGGCAGCTACGGCGGCTTTATGGCAAACTGGATTGTCGGACACACCGACCGCTTTGCGGCAGTTGCCTCCCAGCGCTCGATTGCAAACTTTATCAGCAAGTGCCTGACCACCGACATCGGCTACTACCACAACCTGTGCGCGGTGCAGTCCGACCCGTGGAACAGCCCGGAGGAGATGTGGAACCGTTCGCCGCTGAAATATGCCGACAAATGCACCACACCGACCCTCTTCATCCAGTCGGACGAGGACTACCGCTGCTGGATGGCGGATGCCCTTCAGATGTTCACCGCCCTGCGGATGCACGGCGTTCCCACCCGTGTCTGCCTGTTCCACGGTGAAAACCACGAGCTTTCCCGCAACGGCAAACCAAAGCACCGCGTCAGAAGGCTCAAAGAGATCACCCGCTGGTTTGACCGGTATCTGAAAAACTGCTAAAAAAGGGGAGGAGCCAATGGAATTTACCACCCGAGCGTTTTCTGCGCCCGACCTGCCCGACTGCCTTGCCATCGAGCAGGCAGCGGTGCGCTCCAACCACTACCTTGCGGATGTGCTGGACTACTACACCACCACCCGCGGAGAATTCACCGTCGTCTGTGCCGAAGGCAAACCAATCGGCATCGGCAAGCTGACGGTGCTGTACGACAACAGCGCCTGGCTGGAGCTGCTGCGGGTGCATCCGCAGTACCAGCGGCAGGGTGCAGGTACTGCCATCTACCGCCGCTATTTTGAGCAGCTGCCGCAGCTGGGCTGTGGGTCGGCTGCCATGTACACCGGCGTCAAAAATGTTGCCAGCGCAGCCCTTGCTAAAAATTTCGGACTGCAAAAGGACAGTGTCTTTCGCGGGATGACCTGCACCCTTGCGGACGTTTGCCTGCCGCAAAGCCTTTCGCAGCTGCCAACCCTACACCCGCTGACCCCGCAGCAGGCGGTCGAACAGCTGCTGCCGCACAAGGAGCAGCTGGGCGGGTACCTCAACAT
>SAMEA3387487__coassemble_3100_pt1 | contig 8013 bp, 7 predicted proteins | sample SAMEA3387487__metabat2_high_PE_041 | metagenome-assembled genome bin SAMEA3387487 (sample SAMEA3387487) | Felis catus | biome: Faeces | place: United Kingdom | collected 2012 | reverse complement strand
GGCTTTGACTGCGGTGACACCGGGCAGAGAGGAGAGCTTCTCCACGACCCTTGCCTCACATTTTGCACAAGCCATGCCTTCGGTGATAAATTTGATTTCCATAATGATGACCTCCTGTTGATAGAAAAAATGGGTTTATTTATTTGGATTGTAGCGGGTCAGGCGAAGCGAGTTGGAAACGACCGACACCGAGGAGAATGCCATTGCCGCACCGCCGAACACCGGAGAGAATGCCGGACCGCCGAACAGCACCAGCAAGCCGGCGGCAATCGGAATCCCAATCAGATTGTAGATAAACGCCCAGAAGAGATTCTGGCGGATGATCTGCATGGTCTTGCGGGACAGCTTGAGCGAATCGACCACCGCGTGCAGGTCCTCCCGCATCAGGATGATGCCCGAGGATTCGGCTGCCACATCGGTGCCGGAGGAGAGGGCGATGCCTACGTTGGCGCCTGCCAGCGCGGGAGCATCATTGATGCCGTCGCCGACCATCGCAACGATTTTGCCGTTGTTTTTAAATTCCTCCACCGCACTGTGCTTATCCTGCGGCAGCACCTGCGCACGCACCGAGGAGATGCCTGCCTGACGGGCAATCAGATTGGCAGCGCCTGCGTTGTCGCCGGTGATCATCACCGTTTCAATGCCCATCTGGTTGAGCTGGGCAATCGCTTCCTTCGCGTCCGGTCGGATGGTGTCCGAAAGGGCAATCATCCCCAGATATTGTTCGTTTACCGCCAGATAGATGGCAGTACAGCCGTCGGGTATGGTGGTGTTGGCAGAAGAGGGGATGGCAATTTTCTCCATCTCCATCAGAGCCATCGTTCCTGCCACGATTCGTTTGTCTGCGCAGTTGGCGATGACGCCGCGACCGGGCACCGTCTGGGAGGATTCCGGCGGCTGCACCGTCAGCTGTTCCTCCTCTGCCTTGGCAAGCACCGCTGCCGCGATGGGGTGCTCCGAGCCATATTCTGCGGTGGCACAGGCGGAGAGCAGCTGCTGTTCGCTGACACCGTCGGCGGGCAGGATGGCAGCGGTCTGCAATTTGCCGTAGGTGATGGTTCCGGTCTTATCAAAGATGACGGTGTTGACCGAGGCAGCCGTTTCAATGACGTCGCCGCCACGGTAGAGGATGCCCAAATTAGCGCCTCTGCCGGTACCGGCAATGACCGCAATCGGGGTGGCAAGTCCCAACGCACAAGGGCAGGCGACCACCAGCACCGCAACAAAGTTGTTGAGCACAAAGGGCAGATCCCGTCCTGCCAGTGCCCACAGAATGGAGGTAATCACCGCAATGGAAACCACCGTCGGGACGAAGATGCCGGAAATTTTGTCCGCCAGACGGGCTGCGGGAGCCTTGCGCTCCTGCGCTTCGGTCACCAGACGCAGCACCTGCGAGATGGCAGTATTGCCGCCGACACCGGTCGCTTCGATGCGCAGCATCCCATCTTTGCAGATGGTGCCGCCCGAAACATGGGAGCCGACCTCCTTGTACACCGGCAGGCTTTCGCCGGTCAGCATCGACTCATCCACCGAGGCTTCTCCCGACAGGACGGTGCCGTCCACCGGGATACGGGAGCCGGGTTTGACGATGACAATATTTTTCAGTCGCACATTTTTGGCAGGGATCTCCACCTCTTGCCCGTCCTTGAGGATGACAGCGGTGTTCGGAATCATCGAAACCAGCGAATTGATTGCCTGCTTGGCGGAGTTTTTGCTGTTCTCCTCCAGATACTTTCCAAGCAGCACCAGTGCGACCACCACCGCTGCCGATTCAAAATAGAGGTTGTGTGCGCCGTGAGCATTTCCCTGGGTGATGGTGAAGGTGTTGTACAGGCTGTACAGGAAGGCGGTGGTGGTTCCGATCATCACCAGCGAGTCCATATTGGGATGCAGCTTGATGAGGTTTTTGGTTCCGTTGATGAAAAAGTTTCGTCCGCAGATGAGTACCGGGATGGTGAACACCAGCTGGATGAGGGCGAAGTTGAGCGGATTGATTCGGTCGTCGATGATGGCAGGCAGCGGCAGACGCACCGGCAGCATATGGGACATCCCGATGTACAACACCACCGCGCCGCAAATCAGCGCGATAATCAGCCGCCGTTTGCTGATGGTGTGGGTGAGTGCAACGCTGATTTCCTCCGGGTCGGCAAGGCTGCCGGAAAAGCCGGTTTTGTTGACGATTTCCACCAGCATCTGTTCGCTGACCGAAGGGTCGCACAGGACAGTGGCACTGTTAGTGGCAAGGTTGACATTGACCTGGAGCACCCCGTCAGCGCGCCGCAGCGCACGCTCCACCGAGGCGGAGCAGGCAGCACAGGTCATTCCCTTGATGTCGATTTTGACGTGTTTGGTCTGAGGAGCATTGGTTGCCAAAAGCAATCATCCTTTCTGTATCATAGACTTCCTGCCGGCAGATATTGTGCTCGGGCAGGGAAGGAAGAGGCAATGCAATCTTCGTTTTTATTATACACTAAAATGGGATATTTTCAAGAGAAAATCGTTGCATATCGCTTATAGAAACAGTTGATTTGGGCGACGGTTTGCCTGGAATTGGGAAAGAAATGCCGAGATGTTTTCTCGAACCGGTGAAGGCAGATCCTTTGCTTTTGTTGGACAAATTCCGGCACAGCGCATACACAGGATACAGAGCGTCGGATTGATGTGGGAAGGGTCGGCAGGGTCGATTGCTCCAACAGGGCATCGTGCAGCGCACAGTCCGCACTGAACACAGTTTTCGTTGGTGGCAGGGATAACAGGAGTTGGTTCCGGCTCCCGATAGGGTCGATTGCCGGGGACACAAGGAGAATTACAGCAGTCGCAGGAGACTAGCTTCTCTGCAACCTTTTGGGCAAATTCAGCCAGCTGCGCGCCATCCTGTTCATCTGGACGGTGAGCAGCAAGAGAAGACATCATGGAATGCTGTGCAACGGCAGCAATGGCAGCCACCGGGCGGAAGTTTTGCTCAATCAAAAGGTCCTGCAGTTCCAAAAGTGCGTCCTCAAAATCACGGTTGCCGTATACTGTCATAGCGACCGTTTTTGCGCCGCCTCCGTTTATTGCTTTGAGTTTTTCTCGTGCATAAGCAGGAAGCCGTCCGGTAAAAACAGGAAGTGCGACAACAACGAAATCATCAGAAGAAAATCCGGTGACTGGTTGCTCCAAACTGTGTTCTTCCACATGACTGGAAAGTGAATGGGCAAATAAAGAAGCTGCTTTCCGAGTGCCACCGGTAGGACTGAAAAAGAGAGTGTGAACAGATAAATCCATAATAATTCCTCCTAGATAAAATAAACCGTGTATCTACACGATAGTGGGTCAGAAAGACACCTTCCTTTACAGGGAGATGATTTCTTCCAGCAGTTGCAGCAGCAGTTGGGCGCGCTCTTTTCCCATCTGTCGCTCAAACTCCTGCTGTGCCTGCTGCCAGAGGGAAACAGCGGTTTCCAGAATCTCTTTGCCTTCTTCGGTCAGCTCTAAACTGCGGCTGCGCCCGCTTTGGGCGGTGTCACGAATCAGTCGGCGACTTTCTAACGGTTTGAGGTTGCGCACCAGGGTGGTTCGCTCCAGATTCATCCGTTCAGCAAGTCCGCTGACGCTGATGCCCGGATGGTTTTGGATGTTGACTAAGAGGGCATACTGCCCGCGGGTGATGCCGGCGCGTTCCAGGTAACGGTTGTAGAGAGTGGTGATTTTCTGCTCGGCACGCTTGATGGTGGCGCAGTAGCATCCTTCGGTGGAGCAGTGGCAGCGGTAGAGCGGGTCCTGCATGGGTATCCTCCTTTCCTATATCGTGTATATACACATTATAAAATCAGCTGAACAATCTGTCAATAGGATTTTGTTAGTGGAAAGTAACTTTTTTATATTTTACACGGTTGTGATTCCCAGTGGAAAATTTCTACTGGAAAGTTTCTCTAACGAAATGGGATAAAAAAATCCCCTCCGCGCCCACGATGAGGAACGAAGGGGAAAAAATGAACGATTTGATTGTGGATTAGTCCACCAGAGCTTCACAGTAGATGCAGCGGAAGGCGCCCGGTTTTTCCTCCACCGGACGGAACGCCTGTGGCAGCTCCTGTTCGATGGTGGTGATGCAGCGCGGATTGCCGCAGTGCAGGTGGTTGTGTACGACCTGTGGCTGATGGCGCTCGGGAGCAGGCAGCTGCTGGTCAAACGGTGCCGGGATGCGGTCAAGCAGTTTGAGGATGAGCGCCATACGGATGATTTTACCACAGAACACCTGGGTAAAGTAAGCAGCGCGCGGGTCGTTGTCCACAGCGACCGAGATTTCGTTGACGCGCGGCAGCGGATGCAGGATGTACATATCCGGCTTTGCAAGCTCCAGCTGCTTTGGAGTCAGGATGTAGCTGTCCTTCAGGCGCAGGTATTCCTCTTCGCTGGCAAAACGTTCCCGCTGGATACGGGTCATGTACAGGATGTCCAGTTCCGGCATCGCCTCATCCAGACTCTGCACCTCGGTGTAAGGGATCTTCTTTTTGTCCAGGACCTCTTCCTTAATATAATCCGGTACTGCCAGTTCCTTTGGAGAGATCAGCACAAAGCGGATGCCGGTGTAGCGGGAGAGGGCAAGGATGAGCGAATGAACGGTGCGTCCGAATTTCAGGTCGCCGCACAGACCGATGGTCAGGTTGTCCAGGTGACCCTTCAGGCGGTGAATGGTCATCAGGTCGGTCAGTGTCTGGGTAGGATGCTGGTGACCGCCGTCGCCTGCATTGATGACCGGAATCGGGGAGTTCATCGCAGCGACCATCGGCGCACCTTCCTTTGGATGACGCATGGCAGCGATGTCTGCAAAGCAGCCGATGACACGGATGGTGTCAGCAACGCTTTCACCTTTAGCAGCGGAGGAAGAATCTGCCGAAGAAAAACCGATCACGCTGCCGCCCAGCTCCAGCATTGCCGACTCAAAGCTCAGTCGGGTGCGGGTGCTTGGCTCATAGAACAGGGTAGCCAGTTTTTTGCCCTTGCAGATTTCGGAATATTTTGCCGGATTCTGGATGATGTCGTCTCCTACCGCAAGCAGCTGGTCGATTTCCTCAACGGTAAGATCCATAGGATCGATTAAATGACGCATACGATGACCTCCCGAAAATGTAGATAAAACAAAAGCCCTTCGCACCAAAACAGGGCAGAAGGGCAGCATTGCACAAGGAATATCAACGCCCTTTCCAGCCTCTCGGTGCTGTATTTAAAGGGGATTTTCTGATAAATAAGCATACTATACTGCGCCAGGAAAGTCAAGGGTGCGACAAAAATTTTTATGCTTCCTCTATGACGCATGACTTGTTACTAGAAAAAGATAGATAAATTGATAAATAAGGTGAATGTTATCGAAAAAATCAATTTTACATTTTTTGTAAAGATGCTATGCTAAAGATAGATTATAGAAAAGGAGTTGTTTTGTATGATCAAAACACAGATCCCCGGCTGGGGCGAATTGGCAATCGAAAACCTGATTCTGGACTTCAACGGTACCATTGCAAAAGATGGCAGAGTGCTGGACGGCGTCAAAGAACTGCTGGAAAAAATCCATGACCAGGGCGTTACCATCTACATCGTTACCGCTGATACCAACGGTACTGTAATGGAAGAGTGCGCAAAACTGCCGGTAGAAGTGAAAATCTTCGATAGCGACACCGTTGCAAGGGACAAACGCTGCCTGTGCCAGAGTCTGGGCTGCGAACGCACCGCCAGCATCGGCAACGGCAAAAACGACATCCAGGTATTTCCGGTCAGCGTATTCTCCATTGCTGTCATCGGCAACGAGGGTGCATACACTAAATCGGCAATGCAGGCGGACGTTCTGGTCACCGACATCTGCAACGCTCTGGAGCTGCTGCTCTCTCCAAACCGCATGACCGCTACCCTGCGCGAATAATTTTTCTGTTGCAGGAACCTAAGGTCCTCCAAAGGCATAGGATGGTGGTGTAGGAGGGAGGCAGCGACCCCCTTCTGCTGATGATGAAGGAGGTTTTTTCAAATGAGTTGTTGTAATTCCTGCACCCAGTCCAGCCAGGCGTCCCAGTCCAACCATTCGCTTTCCGACTTCTTTCCGGCAGGCTACCGTGTTACCAGCGGTTACCCAAGGTATCCATATTATGTCAGTGTGCCGGTGTTTATAGAGGAAGAAAGCTGCGATGATTCCGGCAACGGCTGTGATTGTGGCGGTTGCACCTGCCATTGTCATTGCCATTGCAGCTGTAACGACGGATGCAGCCAGAATAGCTGCAACCAGAGTTGTGGTAGCTGCAATCATTGTCAGGGCTATAATCGAATCCGCTGTACCACACGCTTCTGCCGTTGACCGGCAGCAGGCAGGCGCTGTTTCTTTGGATGCAGCGCCGTACATACTGCGGGTAGACTGCGGACGATTCCAAAAGGACCTTCTTCTCATCAAAAAAGCTCCGAAAGGCGTTGAGCCTTTCGGAGCTTTTTATTTGCCGTTGTTTTGAAAAATCCTACTTAGACAGGGAAGCGACTGCTGCTTTCAGACGTTTTACCGCTTCTTCTACATAGCAGCGTGGGCAAGCCAGGTTGACGCGGGTGAATCCGCTGCCTTCTGGACCGAAGAAGGTGCCGCCGTTGAACATCATGTGGTGCTCCTTAAAGAAGGCGCTCAGCTGTTCGTCGGTCATGTTCAGACCACGGCAGTCTACCCATGCCAGATAGGTGCCTTCTGGATTCCACATCTTCAGAGGAGCGATGGCATTGACCTGCTCGCTGAAGTAGTCCATGTTGGACTTGATGTAAGCGTTCAGTTCATCCAGCCACTGGTCGCACTGGGTGTATGCAGCAATGACAACCGAATCAACAAAGACGTTGCAGCCGCCGATGTGCAGGTTGTTGAGCAGCTGTTTAAATTTGTTGCGCAGCTCTTCATTCTGGATGATGATGTTGGAAGCCTGAAGACCTGCCAGGTTGAAGGTCTTGCTGGGAGCGGTACACAGGATGGTGCGTTCAGCCAGCTGCTCGGAAATCTTGTTCATCACGATGTGGTCTTTAAAGATAAGGTCGTTGTGGATTTCGTCTGCAATCAGATACAGGTTATGTTTGAGGCAGAAGTTTGCAATGCCTTCCAGCTCTTCGCGGGTCCATACACGACCGACCGGGTTGTGCGGGCTGCACAGCATGAAGGCTTTGGTGTTTGGAGTTACACGCTTTTCCATGTCCTCAAAGTCGATGGTGTAGTAACCGTCGTTGTTGACCAGCGGACTTTCGATCAGCTTTCTGCCGCAAGCGGTGGTAGCTCCGCGGAACGGACCGTAAACAGGGGAAAGGATCATGACCTCTTCGCCCGGCTCGGTGACAGCCTGTACGCCCAGGGTCAGTGCAACGACAACACCCGGAGTAAAGACGATCCAGTCTTTTTCAACGTGGAACTGATGACGGCGCTGCATCCAGTCGATGACAGCCTGATAGTACTCGTTGCTCAGACGGCTGTACGCATAAACGTGGTGAGCAGCACGTTTTTCAAAAGCTTCGTAGATTGGAGCAGGAGCTTCAAAGTCCATGTCCGCAATCCACATTGGAAGCATCTCCTCGTCGGTGAAGATGTCCCATTTGGTACAGTTGGTTCCTTTTCTGTTGTATGGGGTGTCAAACTGATACATATTCCGTAAACCTCCTGAAATCGCTTTTTTTGATAGTATTCAGCTAAATTAAAGTATATACCCTATCCGATTCGGTGTCAATCGGTCGGGCTATTCATATATTTACTGTTCGAATGAATTGTTATTCATAAAAGAAATTGTTTTTGTCTTTTTATACCGTTTTCTGCCGGAATTTTTTGATAGAATCACCAAAGGATTTGGCAGAAAGGAAAGCGGACACCTTTCTTTTCGAGCAAAGAAGACGGAAGTTGAAAAGAAGCTGAATTTATGCTATCATTTTGATAAATACAGAAGTTTTTAAAAGTCCAATGGTATTAAGTCAAGAGGGTGATACAAGAAAATTTTAAGTAGAACTTGGGAAAAAGCGTCATGTAGCATGGAA
>SAMEA3387487__coassemble_2250_pt1 | contig 15438 bp, 18 predicted proteins | sample SAMEA3387487__metabat2_high_PE_041 | metagenome-assembled genome bin SAMEA3387487 (sample SAMEA3387487) | Felis catus | biome: Faeces | place: United Kingdom | collected 2012 | reverse complement strand
TACTTTTCTTTGGATGTGGATTTTTTCTCGGACCGCAAGGTCAAGATTTTAAAAGGCAGGTTTGGTGCAGATGGCATCACTTATTATCTATACCTGCTGTGTGAGATTTACAAGGGACATGGCTATTACCTGAAGGTGGACGAGGATTTTGATTATATTACATCCTCCGAGCTGGGTATGAGCCCTGAAAAAATAGGGCAGATGAGGAAATTCTTATTGGAACGGTCACTGTTTGATAACAAACTTTTTCAGTCGGACACTATCCTCACGTCCACCTCAATACAGAGACGATTTCAGTTGGCTGTAAAGTCCCGAGCCAGTAAAAACCCGGTCGTCGTCAATCCAAAGTTTTGGCTTCTTTCAAAAGAAGAAACGCAAAGCTTTATTAAAATGCACCCTATTTTAAATAATTCCGAGAAAAACCCCCGTTATTCCGAGAAAAACCCTAGTTATTCCGAGAATTATGACATAAAGAAAAGTAAAGAAAATGTTGTTGTTGTTACGCGCGCGCGTGAAGAAATGATACGCTGTTTTGAGCAAAACATAACTCCGGCAACAGCAGCAGTGAAGAGAGAAGTTGGTGGTTATTTGGAAGAAAAACAAGTAACTCCCGAGCTGATGAGGGCAGTTATTGAGTATTCAGCATTGTCGGGCGCGAAAAGCTGGCGTTATGTGCAGACGGTATTAGATAATTGTCTCCGGGAAGGTATTGCGACACCGGAACAGTTCCGACAAAACATACGCTCGGAATCCAACGGACAACGTACAAGAAAAAAAGAAGAGCCATGTTCGTCGTCAATCGACTTTGAGGCATTGCAGCAGTATGTCACCTATGGAGGGCACTATGAAAGCGAAAAAAAGACAATGTAAAATTTTTTATTGTGACCGTAGAAGAGGAAGATTTTGCTGTGCGGACTGCGGGTACAAAGACTGCACGAACAGCGCACGATGCAAAAAGCCATGCCTAAATGACCCGAAACTGTGCGGAGCTGTTTTGGAAAAGGATGATAAAAATGTCTAAGCGACAGCAGCAACAGCTGGAAAAGAGGTCAGCGGGCTTTATGGGGGAGTTTAAAAAACTCCTCTACCGACACCAGGCATGGGAAGTATGGAGCGATTTCTGCACGATGGCAGCCATCTCCATAGCCAACGCGGTGGACAAGCGGCACTTTGAAGCGAGGGAGAATCTCTATCTGGATACCATCAAACGATATACCAAAGAGGAGCAACAAGTTTTTCCGATTTTGTTTGCTGAAACAGTGATGGAGTTAGAGCGCAACCCAGATCAGGATTTCCTCGGGAAGATGTTCATGCAGCTGGAACTTGGAAACCACTGGAAAGGGCAGTTCTTCACTCCATACAATGTTTGCCACCTCATGGCAGAAATGAATATGGATGCGCAGGTAAAGAACATCGAGGAAAAAGGCTGGATATCCGTCGGGGACTGCTGTTGTGGTGCCGGAGCAATGCTGGTTGCATTTGCCAATGTGTGCCGGAAAAAGAAAATCAACTACCAGCAGTGCGTGATGTTTGTAGCGCAGGACATCGACCCGATAGCGGCTTATATGTGCTATATCCAGTTATCTTTATTAGGTTGCCCAGGGTATGTGAAAATAGGAAACGCGCTGTCAGAGCCGCTTGTGCAGGGAGATGAAGCAAAGGAATGTGTTTGGTGCACACCGATGTACTTCTCTCAGGTATGGCAGACAAGGCGCTGGATGGAGTGGATGAAATCCCTTTGTCCACCGCAAGAGAAACAAAATCAGGAAATGGAGCCGGCTATCCTGATAAAACATCATTCAAAATCACAGACGTTTCAGAATATTGGAGGAATCACAATGACAATGGAGCAGTTAAACAAGCAGATGGAACAGTATCAAAAAGGCAGTTTGGAACACTGCATCGGCATGGAACTGCTGGAACTGTGCAAGGGAAATGAGGGAGCATCCGAGATTGTAGAGCAGGACCTTGCAAAGAAGGGGATGGCTCTTTCGGATTGTGCAAAGAAGATTCGAGATTACGCCAGAAACCACCAGAAGGGCGGATTTTTTGAGATGGACGATGCGCTCTCCGAAAAACTGGTTTGCGAGTTTTACGGAATCAGCAAAGCTGAAGCTGGTGCTTCTGAGGCTGTTCTGGAAGAGCCGCAGGAGGAACAGCAGGAAGAAGTAACAGGGCTTAGTTTTTCCTTGGAAGATTTGTTGTAGGAGGCAGGCAGTATGCGTTTGGCAGAAAAGCAGGAATGGATGGCGCTCCCTTACGATCCGGCACCGGCAATAGAAGTACCAGAGTATAGCGAAAAAACGTTTTGTGGCTATCACCGCAAAGGTAGAAACTACATAGCAGGAGCAAGAACAGAGGGGGATACACTGATTTTTACTGCATACAGCAGCTCAAGAATTCCGATTTATCGGACATTTCAAAAACCGGATGAGCTATTTTCTCAGTTCCCAGGTAGGGAAAAACCGAGTGATGCAACAATAACAAATGCACTGGACTGGTCTGGATGGTATCACATGATGCCGGAGGACACAAATTTGGTAAGGGCATGGTGCAAAAATAATGCTCCGTTCCCTTTTGCAGGTTTAGGGAATAATGGAGTAGAAATTCTAATGAATTATCAGAAAGAAGTAAGAAAGACCGAACTGGACCGCCGCCGAGACAGAACAAAAAAGATGGTGGACGAGGTGATGAAGGAGATACACCCCCTCCCGCAGGAGGTGCTGGACTGGGTAAAGGATGAGGTGATGAAGCCGTATCGCTATATCTTTTATAACTACCAGAAAGGAAAGAAAATCCAGAAAGGATTTTGCTCCTACTGCAATCAGATGGTGGATATCCAAGGAGCCAAACACAAAGGAACGGCAATCTGCCCTCATTGTCACAGCGAAGTCACCCTCATTGCAAACGGAAAATACAGGGACAAGGTGGCGCGAATGCAGGACCAAAGTCACTTTGTTTATATCCAGCCCACAAAGGATGGTTGGTGTGCCCGGTATTTTGATGTTATTTCAGTGATGGACGGGCGCGGAGGCAAGGACAGCAGTCGGTATTATCACAAGGAAATCGGGCGGTATTTTTACAGTACACAGAAGAGTTGCTACACCGGCTTCTATGAGTGGAAGAATTTCTTCCAGACGGGTGAGATGCGATTTTGCAAGGTGGATGAAAGGTTTTCGATGCCTTGCAAGATTTACCCGAAAAGTCTTAACACGGTCCGACAAAAGGATTCCAGATTGCGATATATCCCGCTGGAAGACATAGCGACGCACATAAAAGAGGATGCCTGCCTGCTGATTGACGCTTGCTGGCGGACACCACTGCAGGTGGAGTATATGGCAAAGATGGGATTATACCGGATGCTGGAGGAAAGCGTGAGCCGGTACGGGCACAAAATCCCAGAAAGGGAAACACCAGCGGATATGTTTGGGCTATCAGGGCAGCCGTTGAAGGCAATCCTCAGTATCAACCCAAGCTGGGGACAGGTTGAGACATATCGAAAAATCACAGAAAATCAAAAAAATGCAGATGTTGATGTTTTCTGTCGGCTCTACCAAAAGTCCGGGTATCATATGCGGCTTCCGGAGCTTGCGAGATACCTTTCACTCCAAAAGATTGAAAACTACTTGGAAAAGCAGGAGAAGCTGCGACCGGAGGTTCCGGAGGACAGGCGGGCTGATATGATTTTAGGCGACTGGCTGGACTATCTGAAAACTTGCAAAAAACTTGGGTATGACATGAAAGAAGACAGAATCCTCAGACCCAAGGATTTAGGGACTGCTCATGAAGAAACCGCCGTTTTAGCGAAAGAAAAGGAGCAGGAAATCACTCGGGAGGGAATCCAAAAAAGGGCAAAAGAAGCTCAGAAATACGCATGGGAACAGGACGGTTTCCTTATCCGACCGATTGCAACGCTAAAAGAGCTGGTAGCAGAAGGGACAAAATTAAAGCATTGTGTGGCAGGGTACGCCTCGTCTTATGCCGAAGGAAGGTGCAAACTGTTTTGCATCCGAAAGAAATCGGAGCCAGATACCCCTTATTACACCTTGGAACTTGGAAAAAATGACAGGTTGGTTCAGTGCCGCGGCTATCGAAACGATATAGAGAACGGCTATAAAATGCAAAAAGAAGTTGAGAAGTTCGTTGAGCAATGGATGAGTAAAGTGGTAAATCCGAAGAAAAAGAAAAAAGAGCGTATTAAAGTAAATGCAGCATAGGAGGATATGAAAATGTACGAAATCGAAAATATGAGCTTTGAAGAAATCGAAGCAAAAGGACGCTTGGAACAGCTTGCGGTGGAGATTGTAACCTTTGACCGACAGGCAAAAATCACAGCAGTAAGCTGCGCTATCGAAATCGGGGAGCGCCTGCTGGAGGCAAAAGACCTTGTTCCACATGGAGAGTGGGGAAACTGGCTGAAGGTGAATGTGAACTACAGCCAGTCCACTGCAAACAACTTCATGCGGCTTTACAAGGAGTACGGGAACGACCAGGGGAGCCTGTTTACCACGCTGACAAATTCACAGACGATTATGAATCTGGATGTTTCCAAAGCCCTTGCACTTACCGTGCTTCCACCAGAGGAGCGAGAGGAGTTTGTATCAGAGCACGATGTAGAGAGTATGTCCACCCGGGACCTGAAAGAAGCCTTGCAGGAAAACAAGGAGCTTAAACAGCAGCAACAGCAGCTGAAACATCTGCTGGAAGAAAAGGAACGGCAAGCCACCGAAAGTGCTTCCCAGCTTGATATTGCTATCAGTGAGCGGCAGAGGATGCAGGATAAGCTTAACGAAAGCGTAAACCGAAATGCCGGATACGAAAAATCGCTGCAACTTAAAATTGATGCAGCAAAGAGATTGGAAGCGGAAAAGAAGGCTGCGGAAGAAAAGCAGAAGGAAAGTGAGAAAAAGGCTCAGGAGCTTCAGCGGAAAATGGAGGAGCTGGAAAACCAAAAGCCAGAAGTGGACCAGCAGGTCATTGGAGAATTGCAGGCAGAAGCCGAAAAAGAAGCAGAGAGACGTTTTGCACAGGAAATCGAGAAACTAAGAGCTGAAAAAGAAAAAGCCGAGCAGAGGGCAGCAGAAGCCGAGGAAAGAAACAAACAGCTCCAGAGCAAGGCAAACAGTGAGCAAAGCAAAGAACTGATTGTTTTTGATGAAAAGTTCAAGTCCTTCCAGGATAGCTACAATCAAATCAATCAGCTGATTGCAAAGATGGAAACTCCAACTGCGGATAAAGTCAGAGGAGCCGTTAGAAAGCTCTTGAGTGTGATGGAACAAAAACTGGGGTGATGAGATGAACAGTAGGAAAAATCCGCTCTACAATGCAAGCGGATATAAAGACACGACAGCGTTCCTTGCCATTAAAGATGCGGACAGCGAGAAGGAACGCTGTGACAGACAGGCAGAAAAACTTATCAAGGCGGTAAAGCTCATGCTTTCCGCCGCAGGTTTTTCCTTGATCCGCCGTATCGAGATTCGGCACGACAAATCAGGGAGGGAGTACAAGTGAGGATTAGAGTTGCTCGACGAATGTACGGACAGTTTGTGGCGGCAGGAAAAGGCGCCTGTTGCGGTGAGTTGATAAACCCCGTTTCAGAAGTAAGAGGGGAACCACCGTACAGGACTGTTTTTACAGTAAATCCGATGGAGAACTTCGAAATCAGCGAAGTATTAGTGTCAGAGGAGGACATGGAAAAAATACAACAGTTGCAGGAGGTCTTAATCAATGTCAATGGAGAAGTGCTTGCCAGAAGAAAGGACGGGAATACGCCAACGCTGGAGTATTATCTAACCAAAGTCCAAACGAGGTACGTTGAGCATAAAGGCAGTTTACTGGACTTTAGAAAAGAAAACATACAAATCACAAAAAAGGGTACGACGAACAGACGGAGTCAGGGCAAGAAATCGGATACTGGAACATGGATTTCGGAGGAGCCACCCGCGCATTAGTATCTTTGTGTATTCGAGAAAACCCAAATCAAAGCTGGCACAAGCTCGTAAAAATGGTAGCGGAAATGAAAAATTGCCCGATGGATGAGGTAAACAAGAAGCTGAAAGAATTTCAGAAGCTTGGGATGTTGGGATACCACAACGAAAAAGGGGTGTGGGAAAAGTGGAAATAAAAGCACAGGAGGCAGACGCCATGGAGGGTAAAAATCTGCGCACATACAAAGAGGACATCGAGCAGAAGCGACTTTGGTTGGAGCGCAAAATCAAGCGAGAGCTCAAAATCGTAATCAATGCAATCATCGATAAAGTCATCTGGAAAGGCTGCAATCTGGATGTGTTGATTCTGGTTTTCCCGGAACTTACAAGGGCAATCGTACATACCAACCTCAGATACCAAACGGAGTTTCCAAAAAGAGAATCCCAAAAGCTGGAAGCGGACATCAAAAGCTATGCCAAAAAAGAAGTGTGCCGGTGCTATGAGGTTTGTGAGAGGAAGGAAACACTATGAAATTAATGGGAAATATCTACCATCGGCAGCAAGCCTATCTGCGTACCAAAGCCGGACAACAGATGATGAAGAAAGAGGCAGATAACATCATCCGGCGCAACTTTGCAATGGTGTTTAAGGTGTTGCATGATGATTATGGATTCGGAGCCAAGCGTCTGGTTGAGTTGATCCAGCTCCTTAACGATTTTGCAGAGGAGGCAGCCAAAGATGAGCTGTGGTTTGATACCGTAGCAGCATGGTTTGAAGAATACACAGGGGTGGACCTGTGGAAAGATGATTGGATGGAGGGAAAATAAGCATGGAAAGAATCACGACCATCGAAACACTATGGGATGTATTAGGAAAAGTATACAATGCCGTTTATAGGCTTCAAGAAATCGAAAACATCCTCGGTGACAACTATGACCTCGAACGCCTGAAAGAACTGGTGGAAGCGGACAGAGAAGAAAGATGCGTAGCACTACCATGCAAAGTCGGAAGTATGGTATATGTGCCGCTTTGTAACGATGTCGTAAAAAAGCGCATCGGACAGTTCTATGTGAACGGATATACAAATCCAAGAATCTGGGCGGATATTGACTGCGATTGGTCGACAACACAAAGCGTTCGTTGGGATTTAGCGTTTGGCAAAACTGTATTCTTTACCGAAAAAGAAGCCGAAGCCGCACTGAAAAGGATGAAAAAGAGGGAGGAATAGCCAATGAAAACCCAAGAAATCATCAAAGCCCTGCGCAGGATGGCAGTAAACACCGGAACCCTGAATTGCCTTGGGTGCGGATACGAGCACAACTGCGGTGTGCATGGGTGCAGAGTGCTCAGAGAGGCAGCGGACAGGCTGGAACAGCTGCAAACCGAAAACGATGCACTCTTTCGGGCGGCGATGGGCAGCAGAAAGGAATCGGGGTTGATGGATGAATAATCAGGAGAAAGTGAAATATCAGGTTTTTATGGAAGGTGAAAAAATAAAAAGGTATCCGACCATATACAAGCGGATACCTTAAAAATTTATGCGGTTAGTAAAGTGAGCCAGTTCGAAGGAAAACCAATGTGCGAAAGAGAAATATCCTCGTGAAATTCCTCCATAATAACTTCTAATTCTACCAAGATACGTGAATTCCATTTGAGGGCATTTGGATACAGGAATTTTAAAGTGAAGATTTGTGAGAATAAAGTTCTGTCTGCTTGGAAATTTACCTTTTTAGGGATTTGTGGTATGGCCGCAAAGTTCCAAAAATAAAGTCTAGAGTAATGTGCACAACGATTGCGCAAGTCAGTCAAGCAACGGAGCCAGCTTTTTAAGCAGACAGGAGCAGTTTGATACATTTCTTTTGCCAGTGCTTTTTGATCTTGAGAAAGAAGGTCGCTATAGAAGTAAGATAACATGCCGACTGAGAAAAATTCAATAATAACCCATATCGGGAACTTACCCTCGTATTTTGTCTGGTGATGAGCAACAACAAGTGTACGTTGGTTTTCATTGATGCATTGTTGTATTTTTTGAGTAAAAGAGAAAGAATCGTGTCTCTGTGAAAAATTGGAAGAATCTAGATAACCAAGTGGACCATATTTATGACCAGAATAGTATGCAAATTGTGTCCGCAGGTATAGCTCTATCTCTTGAATGGATTCGAATATAAGGGCACGTAACCTTTGATCAAATTCATAGATGCGCTGTATCCTTTTCATAGGAATTCCTGGGAGGTATGTTTTGTCTTCTTGGCAAAAAGGAAGAAAATAAGCGGATAGACGATAATAATTCGCTTGATGCAGAAAGTTTATACACTCAGTTCTGTTAGCGACAATAAACCCTTTGTTTTCGATAATGGAAACTTGTTCTTCGTATGTTTTGGGCTTTTTTACTTCCATCAATAACAAATCCTTTGTAAAAAAATGTCCCCCCATGGGGCACATCATTTTCATGAGAGGTGTGGGGGGTCCTGTCAATAATAGTATATGCAAAAAGAATACAAAAGTCAACTGAAAATAAAGAGGTGATGAAAAGTAGATGAATCTTCAAAATCCAAATGCTTGTGAGTTTGAGGAAGGGGGGACAAGGTGAAATTTTACAACAACATATCCAACCTACAGGACTGGGAGCAGACCGTCCGGGTGACTTTGCAGTGCGGACCGTATAAAGGATACATTTCTTTTGCGGTGATTGGAAATCAGTTTGGAAAGAATGTTTTGGCGTTTTACCCAGACCAGTTGACCCCGAGAGATATTAGTGCATTTGTGGAAAACGAGTGCAACATGGAAATTGACCCAACCAGGAGGATTTTGCACTTTGATTTAAAATCAGAGGAGCTTAACAGCACGCAACACTATGAGCTCCCTTGCATGGATGCCAGAATCGACAATATGGTTGTTGCTGTGGAAATCGTAGAATCGAAGCCGTATAAACGCAAAAAATAGCAGCAAAAAGGGAGAGCCGGAGCCCTCCCCCTCTGCAAAGAAATCTATGACAATATTAGTTTATCAGAAAACCATCTTTGCATCAAGGGGGAGGCAAAAGGCTATGGGATTGACGGAACAGGAAATCATTAGACTTGCAGCAGAACAGGCGGCAAAAGTGACAATGGAAACCCTAGAGGGGCAGAGAAAAAAAGCGAAGAAGGAAAGGAGGGATTGGAGGTTAAGGAATACAAGATTGCTCCTGGACCACCTCCAGCGCTTTCGAGACCATGCAACTCAGTCGGTATTTGATGTGCGAAAGGTTTTGGAATCAGCACAAAACGACCCGCAGGGAGTTTATTCGCAGCAACTTTCTAGCCGGCAGGACGTTTACTTGGAGGGATTAGCCATCTCCACAGGGAGAACCGAGGCGTTGGTAGAGCAAACAGAGTCGATGCTGGAACTGTACAGAATACAGTGTGAAAAAGGCAACGCGGAAAAGCAGCGGAGGTACCGGGTGCTGAAAGCCTACGCCCTGGAAGGGGAGGACTATCAGCTGATTGCAGAAAAGGAATCGATTTCCAAAAGCACAGTTTTCCGGGATATTGACCTTGCAACAGAGGAGTTGTCTGTGATGCTTTTTGGAGCCGACATTTTTTATGACATGGATGGTGCCGGCGATGGGAAAAAGTTAGGAACACAAACGGAAAACAATATGTTATAATAACTATACTGCCAAACTGTCAAAAAGGAAAAATATCTAGAAGCAAAGAGGACTGTATCGTTTTGATACGGTCCTTTTGCTGTAAAAGATGTAAAAAATATAAAAAACCTCTTGACTTTTTGTCACGCAATAACTATAATATAGGTGTGACAAAAAGTGAGGTGATACGATGTCACCACGAACAGGAAGACCAAAAGCAGAAAAACCGAAAGAGATTCGATACAGTATTCGTTTAGATATGGAAACGGAAGAACGCTTGAAAGAATACTGCGAAAAAAACGGAATCACAAAAGGCGAAGCAATTCGCCGCGGAATAGACCTGCTTTTGAGTAAAAAGAAATAGGACTTTGGTGCCCGACCGTAGGAAAGTCGCACCAAAGCCCTATGCCGACAAGGAAACCCTTATCTGAAATCTATTTTACATCAGATAAGGCTTCTTTGTCAAACGCAAAATTGACAGGAGGTCTTTTTATTTATGAGAGAAAAGACATTTGAGGAATATCAGAGGGAACATCGTTCGGATTTCGAGGGAAAAAGCCGAGAAGAACTGATTGCCATGTTGATAAGAGAAGCGTCTGTATTAACAGATGACGAGGTTGATGAGGTTTTGGCGTATGCAAAGGGAATGTTTGAGGTCACAGAGAAAGTGGGGTAAAATAGATGAATGAGCTGATTCAAGTCAATTATGACAACGACAGACCGACCGTATTAGCAAGAGATTTACATGAATTTTTGGAGGTTCAAACCCCTTACCACAAATGGTTTCCGAGAATGTGTGAATACGGTTTTTCGGAAAATATCGACTATATGATGATGGACAAAAATGTCCTTCGTTCCGATGGGACGAAAATGCCGCAAATACAGCACGACGCCCAGCTCACCATTGAGATGGCAAAAGAAATCTGTATGCTGCAACGCAACGAGCGCGGCAAACAGGCGCGGCAGTATTTCATTCAGCTGGAAAAGGACTGGAACAGCCCGGAACTGGTGATGGCAAGGGCACTGAAGATGGCAAACAGCCGAATCGGCAGCTTGGAGGAGAGAACCATTCATCTGGAGCAAAAGATAGAACAGGACAAACCGAAAGTGCTGTTTGCCGATGCAGTGAGTACATCTCAAAACACGATTCTGATTGGTGATTTGGCAAAGGTTTTGCGGCAGAACGGCGTAGAAATGGGACAAACCAGATTATTCCAATGGTTGAGAGAAAACGGGTATCTGATTAAACAGAAAGGCAGTGCCTACAATATGCCGACCCAGAAGTCGATGGAACTGGGACTGTTTAAAATCAAGGAAACCTGTGTGACCCACAGCGACGGACACACCAGCATCAACCGCACTCCAAAGGTGACCGGAAAAGGTCAGATTTATCTGGTAAACAAGATTTTGAAAAAACAATACAAACAAACTAAGATAGCAGAATAATTTTTGAAATGGACTACTTCAAAACGGTAGTCCATTTTTTATGCGCTAATTTTAAAATAAAGGTTCGAATCGACCGGATAGAGAGGTGGTGAGAGGTGCCCAGACCGAGAAGTCCAAACCGAGACAAGGCTTTTGAACTATGGCTGGAATCTGGAAAAAACCGCACAATCAAGAACATTTCCGAGGAATTGGGCGTATCAGAAAATCAGGTCCGAAAATGGAAAAATCAGGACAAATGGGAGAACAGGGAAGCGTTACCAAATGTTACCAAATCAAATGGTAATACCATACAAACGAATGGTAACATTACCAATCAATCCAAACCGGCAAAAAGAAAGCGGGGAGGGCAAAAAGGCAACAAAAACCGCTACGAGCATGGGCTGTATGCAAATCCTACGATGGATATGATACCCCGGCAAGAACTGGAGCGATTGCAAAGGATGGATTTTGCGGATGAGGAATCTATCATCATTGACGAGATTATCCTCCTGACCAGTCGGGAGCGCCAGCTGATGGAATCCATTCAAAAATATCAGGACCAGAAAAACGGGCTGTCGCTGGACGGTGTAACGCGCCGAGTAGTGGAAAACGAAGGGGCAAGGGATAGCCGCTCCAAACAAGTGGAAACAACGACAAGAACGCGAGATGTCTTTGACGTCATTCAGAAGCTTCAGGCGGAGCTTACCAAAGTACAGAAGGAAAAACGGCAATATTTGAGTGAACTGCGAATCCTGAGAGCGCAAAAAGCGCAGATGCCGAAGGAAGAAAATACCCATGAACGGATATTGCAGGAAATCAGCAGTGAGGAGCTGCGGCAGTTTATAGAAGGGGAACGGTAGTGGTGACAAAAGAGCAAAGACAAGTGCTAATAGAAGAAGCTCGGCGAGAACTTGCCAGAAGAACAATGCGGGATTTTGTGCTGTATGTCGATGATAACTACCAGATGAATTGGCACCATCGTCTCCTATGCGATTATCTGGATAAGCTGGCGTGCAAAGAGATCCGCCGCCTTATGGTGTTTATGCCTCCCCGGCATGGCAAAAGCGAGTTGGTATCGCGCAAGTTCCCCGCCTTTTTGCTGGGGCGCAACCCGGACACCTCGATTATCTCCTGTTCTTATTCTGCCGACCTTGCAAGCCGCATGAACCGAGATGTGCAGCGGCTGATTGACAGCGAAAAGTATGCGGAGCTTTTTCCTCAAAGTCATTTGTTTGGAAAAAATATCCGTAGTACGGCAAAGGGAAGCTTTTTGAGGAACAGTGATATTTTTGAAATTGTGAATCATCGAGGAACCTACCGTTCCGCAGGCGTCGGAGGCGGTATCACCGGCATGGGCGGCGAGTATATCATCATCGACGACCCGGTGAAAAACCGTGAGGACGCAGACAGCGCAACGATACGGGAAAAAATATACGATTGGTACACCTCCACACTTTACACTCGTCTGGAAAAGGACGGGTGTATTTTATTGACCTTAACCCGATGGCACGAGGACGATTTAGCAGGCAAACTTCTCAAAGCAGCGCAGGAAGGAGCGGACCAGTGGACAATATTGGAATTGCCGGCAGTGTGCGAATATCCCGCAAAGCCGTATGATGTGCGGCAGGAGGGAGAAGCGCTGTGGAAATGGAAATATGACGAGCAAGCTCTTGCGAAGATGAAGGCAACGGTCGGAAGCCGCGATTGGGCGGCGCTGTATCAGCAGCACCCCACACCGGGCGAAGGCGGCACCTTCAAGCGAGAATGGTGGAACTACTACAAGGTACTGCCGGACGGTCTTTATGATTTTGTGCAGTCCTGGGACTGCACCTTCAAGGACGCTCAGTCCTCCGACTATGTGGTGGGGCAGGTTTGGGCGAGAAAGGGAAGCAGCCGCTACTTGCTCGATCAGGCGCGTGGACGCATGAGTTTTACCGAAACGCTTTACGCGATCCGTTCCCTGTCTGCAAAATGGCCGCAGGCAGTCCGCAAGCTCGTGGAGGATAAGGCAAACGGAACGGCGGTCATTGATGTACTGCGAAAAGAAATTCCGGGTCTGATTCCGGTGGAGCCGGAGGGCGGCAAGATTGTGCGCGCCAATGCCGTAACCGCAGTAGTCGAGGCAGGCAATGTATTTTTGCCCGACCCGTCTATCGCGCCCTGGGTGCATGATTTTGTGGAAGAGCATACCGCTTTTCCGAACGGGGCGAACGATGACCAGGTGGACGCGCAGACGCAGGCAAACACCTATTACAATTCTTCCTCCTTTAGTCTGGAAGGATTGATTTAAAAGGGAGGGAAAGAATTGGAATACAGAGCAGACGGGTTTTCTGATGTTATGCGGCTGTATCAGTCGCAGACAGCGCAGACGGGGGAAATGTGGATACCTGACTATGACCTTGCGGAAAAGTACCAGTATAACGGTTTATTCAGCAAGATTATTGACCGACCGGCAGAGGAAGCACTGAAACACGGCATGGAATACAATGTTTCGGATGCGGACTTGAGGGAATTTTTAGACGACGCGCTTGACCGGCTGGACTGGGAGGAAAAGGCTGTAACGGCAATCCGCTGGGCGAGGCTGTTTGGCGGCTCTATCATCGTTATGCTTCTGGACGATGGCGGCGGACTGGAAGAGCCGGTGAACTGGCAGGACGTCCGATCAGTGGAGGAGCTGCGAGTATATGAGCGGGCAATCGTTCAGCCAGACCCAGACACCTACCGAACCGGGAAAGCAGAATATTTCGATGTATCCAGCACCTACGGCGGCACTTTTCGAGTGCATCGCAGCAGGTGCTTAGTTTTTAAAAACGGCAGTTTGCCGGAGTACGGGGCAGCACAGCAGTATTATTACTGGGGATTGCCGGAGTATATTCGCATCCACAAGGATTTGTCCCGGGCGCTCAAAACACACACCAATGCCGCCAACATGATTGAAAAGAGCGTGCAGCCGGTATACAAACAGCGAGGTCTGCAAAGTATGCTGGCAGGTCCGAACGGAGATGAGATGGAACTCAAACGTTTGCAGGTTCTTGACGCTTCCCGAGGAATAATGAACACGATTGCCGTTGATATGGAAGGCGAGGACTACGATTTCAAAACCTTCCAGATGACCGGAGCGAAGGAAATTTTGGAAAGTACCTGCAACCTCTTATCGGCAGTTACCTGCATCCCACAAACCATCCTGTTTGGGCGTTCCCCCGCCGGCGAAAATGCAACCGGTGAGAGCGATTTGGAAAACTACTACAATTTTGTGGAGGGTATCCAAAAGCGGATGCTCAAGAAAAATATCCGCACCCTGATAAAAGCGATTGTGCAGGCAGGGGTTTATGATGGAAGCATCGAGAACCCGGGAAATATCAAACCAACCTTCAAGCCGTTATGGAGCTTGAGTGAGACGGAAAAGGCAACCGTAGAGCTTACCAAAGCCCAGCGGGCACAGGTAGCGGCACAAACGGCACAGCTCTACATCGATATGCAGGCGATACAGCCCGATGAGGTACGGCAGGCGCTCTCCCAGGATGGCAACCTCAATATCGAGGATATTCTGGACAACCAGCCAGAGGACGCGCAGGACGACGGCTGGGCGGCGCTGCTGGAAGGACTGCGAGCAAATGATAATCCAGCTTTGGAACCCACTGGACAACCAGGGCGGCAAGGTGGTATAATGAAATCAGGAGCTGCCGAGGACGTCATCGCCAAAGATGGCGGGGAGGGCAGCGGAAATTTTAACCATGAGGGTCGCCCGGGAAAGGTCGACGGTTCGGGAGAGGGCGGAGGCTCTTCTTCCAAATCGGAATCAAAGGAAAAACCGAAAGAATCTCAACGGGAAAGGTCCTCAAACAGAAAAAAAGAAGAACAAAACAAACAAGGCGAACAACCGTCACAGCAACAGGGAACTTCGGAGAACAATCAGCCCAAACAAGCCGAGGAAAGTTCTGAACGCGGACAAAGAGAAAGCGCACCGCAGCCGGCAGAGAGCAGGAAACTGCCCTCCGACAGTATGCCGACCCAAAACTATATTACCTCGGACGGAAGATTGGACGTACAAAAGCTGCAAGACGATTACCAAACGTTTACCCAACAGATGGATGCGCCGTGTCAGGCATACTTGCAGACCATGATGCAGGCAGTGGAGTTTAAGTCGGCGAAATTACCGGAAAGCTCACCATTTGGCTATTCTCCGTCAAAGGACGCTTTCTATTACGATATATCAAGGAAATCTTTCCATGATATTGATTTGTCGATTGTTATCACGCATGAGTTAGCACATCGGATTGACAATCAGTTTGTTAATGTGGCTGAGAATGAGAATTTCCGTCAGAAAGTCAGTTATTCTAAGCGGTTAATTGACAACGACCCTGAGAAATTCCAGAGATTTTGTCAGACAGATACAGAAGGTTTTGCTTCTGATATTTGTAGTGCTGTATGTGAGGGAAACTATTGGTTCGCATATGGGC
>SAMEA3387487__coassemble_2115_pt1 | contig 17971 bp, 17 predicted proteins | sample SAMEA3387487__metabat2_high_PE_041 | metagenome-assembled genome bin SAMEA3387487 (sample SAMEA3387487) | Felis catus | biome: Faeces | place: United Kingdom | collected 2012 | reverse complement strand
TGTCGTCAGAGTGTCGTCAGCGGCTCAAAAGGCACAAATACACACTCAGATATTTTTTCTCCGTTTTCGGAATCTGCATCCAAAGAATCCTATAATCATGCGGTTTTATAAAAAAACAAAGGGCTACCGGGTATTCCCAGTAGCCCTTTTTCTTGGTGACCTATCGGAGACTCGAACTCCGGACACCCTGATTAAAAGTCAGGTGCTCTACCGACTGAGCTAATAAGTCAAAGTAGCTTTGCACGGCTTTGTTTGCCTGTGCTCTTGCAACGTTGATTATTATAGCACAGCTTATTTTTATTGTCAACACTTTTTTTAAATTTTTTTATAAAAATTGTCTTATTTTCCATCGGGTGGTATAATAGAGGGATAAAGGGCTTTTGATTTTGAATTTTCGCTTTTCAGTGAGGTGCAGCATGGAACCTTCTTTGGATACCAACATACAATTTTTGACCGGCGTGGGTCCCAAGCGAGCCGCGCTCTACCAGAAGCTGGACATCTTTACCATTCGGGATTTGCTCTACTATTTCCCGCGCTCCTATATCGACCTGTCCTCTCCCTGTGAGATTGCCGCTCTGCCTGCCTGGGAAACCTGTGGGGTCAAAGCCCGCGTCGTGGTCAAAAGTGCACCGCAGTATGTCCGCCGCGGCATGACCATCTCCCGCGTGCGGGTGGCAGACGATACCGGCAGCATGGTCATCACCTTTTTTAATGCCAAATACACCGTCGATGCCCTCCATTATGACCAGGAGTATCTGTTCTACGGCAGGACCGGCGCACCCGGAAGGGCAGAGATGACAGCGCCCTCCATCTACCCGGTTCAACAGGCAGGCGGGCTGATTCCGGTCTACCCGCTGACACAGGGACTTTCCTCCAAGATGATTTCTGCCAATATCGCGCAGGCGTTGCAGATGGCGGACCGGAAAATCCCCGACCCGCTGCCCGCCTTTCTCCGTCAACAGTATCAGCTGTGCCACCTGCACTTTGCTTTGCAGAACATCCATTTTCCCGCCGACCGGGAGAGCGCCCAGCTTGCCCGCAATCGTTTGGTATTCGAGGAGCTGCTGATGCTCTCCCTCTCGTTGCATTCGGTGCGCAGTGACACCAGCACCTGCACCGGCTTTGTCTGCGCCAAAACCGATTTGACCCCCTTTTTGGAGCAGCTGCCCTTTCAGCTGACCGGTGCCCAACAGCGTGCCATTGCGCAGGTGGCTGCCGATTTAAGCCGCAGTGTACCGATGAACCGGCTGGTACAGGGGGACGTCGGTTCAGGTAAAACGATGGTCGCAGCGGCAGCCGCCTTCCTCGCCTACCAAAACGGGTATATGTCCGCACTGATGGCTCCCACCGAAATTTTGGCGCAGCAGCACTATCAGGGACTTTCCAAACTGCTGGGACCTTTGGGGATGCGGCTGGGTCTGCTGTGCGGCTCGATGACCGCCAAGGAAAAACGGCAGGTCAAGGAAAGCATCGCCTTAGGGATGGTGGATCTTGTCATCGGGACCCACGCACTGCTCTCCCGTGACGTGGACCTGCCCAACCTGGCGCTGGTCATCACCGACGAACAGCATCGCTTTGGCGTGCGGCAGCGTGCGATGCTGGGGGAAAAATCTGTCCACCCGCACACGCTGGTCATGTCCGCCACCCCGATTCCCCGCACGCTGGCGCTGATGATTTACGGCGATTTGGACGTTTCCTCCATCGACGAGCTGCCGCCCAACCGTCAGCCGGTCAAAACCTATGTCATCAGCTCCAAGCTCAAGCCGCGCGCCTACCGCTTTTTGCAGGACCATCTGGACCGCGGCTTGCAGGGGTACATCGTCTGTCCGCTGGTAGAGGCGATGGAGGACACCCCATCCAACCTGCAAAATGCACAGGAGTACGCCGACACCCTTGCCCGCGGACCCTTTCAAGGCTATCAAGTGGGTGTGCTGCATGGCAAAATGCGCCCGAAGGAACGTGAAGCCATCATGTCCGCCTTTGCCCGCGGGGAAATCCAGCTGCTGGTGTCCACCACCGTCATTGAGGTCGGTGTGGATGTACCCAACGCAGTCATCATGATGGTGGAAAATGCAGAGCGCTTTGGACTCAGCCAGCTGCATCAGCTGCGCGGCAGGGTCGGCAGAGGCTCGGAGCAGTCCTACTGCATTCTGGTTTCGGACAACCGCAACCCGGACACCCGCGAGCGGCTGGAGATGCTGCACCGCACCAACGACGGCTTCAAGGTCGCCGAATACGACCTGAAGGTGCGCGGTCCGGGCGACTTTCTGGGCAAGCGCCAGCACGGTCTGCCGCAGCTGAAGATTGCCGACCTCGGTTCGAGCATGGAGATGATGGAGCAGGTGCAGCAGGCAGCCGAGCTGCTGCTTGAGCCGAACCGCTGCTCCGAAGCAGAGCGCAATCTGCTCGATGAGGCAATTCGCCGAACTTTGCAAACGGTGGGCGACAGCCTAAACTGATTGTGACCTTTCCTTTTTAAAACGCATGGAAAACGCACACCCCCCTGCTGCAAAAGGGAATTCCCTTTTGCAGCAGGGGTGTGTTATCTGTCTAAACTTTCTCCTTTAGTTTAAGTGCTGCTGCAATCCAGCCAGCAGGTCGTTCTTGATGTCCCACAGCTTCTGCGAAAGGTCGACATAGTAGTTGTGCGGATTTTCAAATCGTTTGACCTCGTCCCACAGGGTATCTACCTGCTGTTTGCAGTGGCTGCGAATCTGCTGGATGTCCGGCAGCTGGTAAACCAGCTTGCCCTGGCGGAAGATGGGCTGAAGCATCTCCTTTGCCGTCACATTTTCCAGTGTGCACTTTTTCCAGGTTGCCAGCGGGTCAAAGATGGTCAAGGTGATGGGGTTCTGGGTATCCAGCTGCTCGTCGTGGACACAGACATAATCCGCTACCGCTTTGCCATTGCTGTCAAACAGACGGTAAACCTTTTTAAAGTGCGGGTTGGTAATCTTTTCCGGGCTTTCGCTGACCTTGATTTTCGGGATGAATTCTCCATCCTTCTCCACCGCTACCAGCTTGTAAACGCCGCCAAACACCGGGTCGGACTTGCTGGTAATCAGTCGCTCACCGATGCCAAAGCTGTCGAGCTTAGCTCCCTGTAATTGCAGGTCGCGGATGATGTACTCATCCAACGAGTTGGAGGCAACGATCTTGACGTCGGCAAAGCCTGCCTCATCGAGCATCTTTCTGGCTTTTTTGGAGAGGTAGGCAATATCTCCGCTGTCGATGCGCACCCCTTTCGGACGGTGACCCAGCGGAAGGATGACCTCGTTAAACACCTTGATGGCGTTGGGGATACCGGATTTGAGCACATTATAGGTGTCCACCAACAGCGTACAGTCGTCCGGGTAAATCTGTGCGTAGGATTTAAACGCCTCATACTCGCTGTCGAACATCTGCACCCAGCTGTGCGCCATGGTGCCGACTGCCGGTACGCCGTAATCGCGGTCGGTGATGGCACAGGCGGTCGCGCCGCAGCCGCCGATGTAGGTCGCACGTGCGCCCAAAATTGCCGCATCATAGCCCTGCGCCCTGCGGGAACCAAACTCCATAATCAGCTTATCTCCTGCCGCGCGGACCATGCGGTTTGCTTTTGTTGCCACCAGCGACTGGTGGTTGATGGTCAGCAGGATCATCGTTTCCACCAGCTGTGCCTGGATAACCGGACCTTTCACGGTGACAATCGGCTCGTTCGGGAAGATGGGGGGTCCCTCTTCCATTGCCCAAACGTCGCAGGAGAAACGAAAGTTTGCAAGGTAATCCAGGAACTGTTCGTCGAACACCTTCTTCGAGCGGAAGTATTCGATGTCCTGCGGGGTAAAGCGCAGGTTTTCCAGGTAGTGGACCAGCTGCTCCAGACCGGCAAAGATGGCAAAGCCACCGTTGTCCGGGATATTGCGGAAGAACATATCGAACACCGCTACCTTGTCCTTCATGCCGTTGAGGAAGTAGCCGTTGGACATGGTAAATTCGTAGTAGTCGGTCAGCATGGTGAGGTTTCTCTCCTCAGACCAGTTGATATGCATATCATCAAATCCTTTCTAAAAAAGCGGTATTACATCATCGATGCCGGAGAACCGTTGTCGAAGGAGAGCAGCCCGTGCGGTTCATACGGCACACCGTCCTGCGAGCAGAAGTAGATGCGCTCGAGCATATCCACTGCGCGGTACGCCGCTGCATAAAAGATTTTGGGGAAGCTGCGGTTGTCGGTCTTTTCCGGTGTATTCAAATGATACCAGCTGTCGCAGTCGAGGTTGAGGATGTCCTCCATCACCTGCCTGCGGCGGATGTGCGGAGAAAAAATTTTTTTGCCGCCCAGCAGCGCCTCACCCGCTTCGGTCAGGCGAACCAGACATCCGCTGCGGTCCAGCACCAGCTGCAAAAGGGTCCAGGTCTGCGAAAAACAGCCCTCCAGCTCCTTGACGCTGCACCGGATGCCGTAAACCTCCTCAAGCAGCTGGGCATACAGTCGTGCAATCACCCGATGCTCCCAGTGGCTGCCGTACAACCGCTTTGCCGGGCGGTATTCACGGATATTTCTGCCGCGCTTGATGCGGTACAAAGCGGTGTCGATGTCGCTTTCGATGCGGTGATGCAATCCACGGCGCTCGTCCAACGGCAGCACCCGCTCCTTCTGCATCTGCTTAAAGTAGATGTATGGGTGCGCCTCACAGTCTAAACAATAATGTCCGGCAAAACCTAAAATATAGGACGCCAGCGTTTCATATTCATCGGTGTGCCTGCGCTCGTTGAGATAGCGGCTCATACATGCAAACAGTTCATCGACCTTTTTTAGGTGCATCAGATTGCCATAACGCGGCAGCAGGCTGGTGCCCAGCAGGGCATCCTTAAAAAAGAGCAGGTCGGGTCCCTGCTGTCCCCAAAAATAGGGTGCGGGATTGCGCTCGAGAAGCTCCTGAATCTCCTCGTCCAAAAAAGCAAAGACCTGTGCTCCAAACAATTCATGGGTAACAAAAGCGGGCATAATGCGCCTCCTTTTTTCCAAAATCGGTTGTATATCAACCGGCAGACAAAACTATGCCAAAAACATATTCGATGCAATCTTACCTAACAGCAGCAGCATGGCTACAATCATGATTGGGCGCACCACCTTGGCTCCCTTTTTCAGCGCCAAGCCGGAACCGACCCAGTTGCCCAATACCGAAAAGATGGTGCACTTGATGCCGACATCGACCAGCACATTTCCGCTCATGCCGTAGGTTATCAGCGCAGCGACGTTGGAGGCAAGGTTGACCACCTTGGTGGTGCCGCATGCGCGGATGATGCCTAATCCCAGTACCGAGTTGAGCAGCAATGTCATAAAGGTGCCTGCACCCGGACCAAAGAATCCGTCGTACATACCGGTACCAAAGCCGACTGCCGCCGACAGCAGCACCGAGCGCAGCAGCGGCATCTCCTGCTCGCGTTCTTCTCCAAAGTCCTTTTTGCGCAGCACCATAATGGCAATCAGCGGCACTGCCACCAGCAGAATGTAGTTGAGATATTTTTCGTCGATTGCCATTGCCAATTTTGCACCCAGCGGGGAGCCTACCAGCGCGCCTGCCGCTGCAATCAATGCAACCTTGATGTTGATTTGCTTTTCCTTAAAAAAGCGAACCGAAGCGGTCAGGGTACCGATGGCATTTGCAAACTTGTTGGTTCCCAGCGCCATGTGCGCCGGAATACCCACCGCATAATAAGCCGGCAGGGTAATCAGTCCGCCGCCGCCTGCAATCGAATCGACCAGTCCACCCAGAAAGACACAGGCAAACAACACCAGCATCTGCGAAAATTCTATTTCCATAATCTTGCTCCTGTCCTTTCTTTACTCCTCAAAAGTCACGTTTCATTCCTTTTCTGCCGTTACCGCATGACAGAGGTTCCCTTTTCCTTTAAATAGGTGGAGTAGACGTCCGCCAGATGCAGCTTGACCGCCAGCGGATATTTTTCATACGCCTGACTGATGGAAAAGCTGCCGCCGCGCGCCGCATCGTCAAACCCGCCCATGTGCCAGCGGATGGCAACCGCCTCGGAGGGCTTGAGCCGCAAAAAGCGCTCAATCAGAAAGACTGATTTTTCCCCATGACCAAACGGGAACTGGTCATCGATGGAAAAATAAGGCTGCGCCTCCCACCTGCCGGTCTCCGGGTTTTTGACATTGCGGGAGCTGACCTTGTAAAACTGCGCCTTGCACACGTCGTGCAGCAGCGCACAGATGGCAAAGCTCTCCATGCTGTCGCCTTCCTCAAAAAAGCGGTCCACCATCGTTTCAAACACGCTGATGCTGTGCATCACCAACCCATGCTGACAGGCACAGTGATATTTGGTGCTGGCAGGCGCGGTAAAAAAATCGGTCTTTTTAAGCCATTCCAGCAGCTGTTCTGCACCCTCGCGCCTGATGTGGGTGGTGAACAGCTGTTCAAATTTCTGCTGATAATCCAGCTCTTCCATAGGCTCATCCTCCCAAAAACTGCTGCGCCGGAGGTTTTGTTGCATTGCGCAGGATATTATCAGACCCATTATAGCACAAATCGCAAAAAGTGTAAAAATGATTTTGCCTTGTCCGGCAATTTTTTCCGTAGATTGCCGGTTTTGTTTTCTTCTACAAAAAAGCAGGAGAAAGGTTCTCCCCTTCTCCTGCCCCTGTGCTTATTTTTGATAGAATTTTCCCTGCCAACTGTCCCGTCGGACCAGCTCCTTGTCGATTTCATTGAGGACACACAGTTTTTTTAGGCTCCACTGCGGTCCGATCAACGCCTCTTTTTCTCCGTCGCCGGTCACCCGCTGGACAATCAGCTCCGGCGGCAGCAGCTCCAGCTGGTCGCAGACGATGTTGACATACTCCTCACGCTCGAGCAGACGGAACTCTCCCCGCTGCAGCTGCTCTGCCATCACCGTCCCTTTTAAGACGTGCAGCAGATGGATCTTGATGCTGTGCAACGAAAGCCGGCTCAATTCCCGTGCGGTTTCCAGCATCATCTGATGGTCCTCGCCGGGCAGTCCGTCGATAATGTGGACGCAGACCTGCACCCCACGCTCTTGCAGCTTTTGGTAGCCGCGCAGAAAATCGGCATAGCTGTGGCAGCGGTTGATCCGCTGACCGGTGACGTCGTGGATGGTTTGCAGTCCCAGCTCCACCTCCAGATAGGTGCGCTGTGCAAGCTCGCCCAAATAGTCGGCTGTTTCATCACTGATGCAGTCGGCACGGGTGGCAATGGCAAGCCCTGCCACATTGGGAAAGTTAAGCGCCTGCTCAAACTTTTCCCGCAGCACCGGCAGCGGCGCATAGGTGTTGGTGTGCGCCTGAAAATACGGGATGTACAGGGTGTCCTCCCACTTGTGGTCCATCACCTGCCGCACCTGCTCAAACTGCCGGTCCAGCGGAAGATGAACGTCCCCGGCAAAATCCCCGCTGCCGCGCGACGAGCAGTAGGTACAGCCGCCGGTGCCCTTGGTCCCATCGAGGTTTGGGCAGGTAAAGCCCGCATCCAGCGAAACCTTTGCCACCTTGCAGCCGAAGTGATGGCGCAGGAAGTAGTTGAAGGTGTGATACCGTTTATTGCTATCAGAATAGGGGAACGGATTGTTCATTATTTTTTCAGCAGCGCTCCTGCTTCTTCATCCACAAAGATGGTAACATCCGGGTGCAGACGCAGTACGCTTGCCGGTACCTTTGGAGTGATGGGACCATAAACGGTGTCATAGATGGTCTGTGCCTTCTTCGGACCGTTTGCCAGCAGCACGATCTTCTTTGCCTTCATGATGGTGCCGATGCCCATGGTCAGTGCCTTCTTTGGCACCTGGTCCATCGACTCGAAGAAGCGGGCGTTTGCCTCGATGGTGTTCTGGGTCAGATCGACCACGTGGGTCTTTTCCGGGAATTCCTCACATGGCTCGTTGAAGGCGATATGACCGTTGTTGCCGATGCCCAGCAGCTGGATGTCCACGCCGCCGGTCTGCTCTACCAGCTGCTCATAGCGCTCGCACTCTGCCTGCAAATCCTCTGCGGTGCCGCATGGAACGCTGGTGTTTTCCTTGTTGATGTTGATGTGGTCGAACAGATTGTGGTTCATAAAGTAACGGTAGCTCTGGTCGTTGTCGCCGTTCAGTCCTGCATACTCGTCCAGGTTGACAGTTTTTACATGGCTAAAGTCCACTCTGCCCTCGTTGTACATCTGAATCAGCTCTTTATACATTCCGACCGGAGTGGAGCCGGTTGCCAGACCCAACACGCTGTCCGGTTTTAAGGTGATCTGTGCTGCAAAGATGCGGCTGGCAAGCTTGCACATTTCGGTATAATCTTTGGTTACTACAACTTTCATTGATAAAGCCCTCTTTTCCTTTGGATTGATAAGACAAAATACAAAGAATTTCCGATATTATTTTAACACAATGTCCCCCACCGGTCTAGAGGGAGGCAGTGTTTTTTGTAAAACTGCAACAGGCGCAGGGAAAACACCTTCCCCACGCCCGTTTATCTTGGTTACTTGATGGCTTCTTTGAGAATCTCTTTTGCCTTTTCGTTATCCGGCGAAATGACCACAAAGATATAATTGCCCTTTTCTTCGACCACTGCGCTGTCGAGCTTGGTCATCTCTTCAGGCTTGTAGTCCTCATAACGCACCTTCAAATCCTTGATGCGGTCGTTGATAAGGCTCTTGACCACGGTGACCTGGTCGGACTCTTTGACCTGGAACATGGCAATCTCGTCGGCGTTGCCGGTGGCATAATCCGCCATATAGATAGCATAGTTTTCCAAGGTGGTCGGGTCGATATAGTAGTAGTTGTTCAGTGCAGCCTCGCCCTGCTTTTGCATCTTGCTGGCAGAAAAGTCGATGCCGCCGGTCAGCGAGGAGTAGACCTCGTCAAAGGAGATATACTCGCTTTTATTTCCGCAGCCCGCAAAGCTGATTGCCAGTGTAACTGCTGCCAGAGCTGCTGCCAAAAATCGTTTCATTTTTTTCATTGTTATTCCTCCTCTGCTGTGTGCGACTTAAGATAGTCGAACCATTTTTGATAATATTTGTTTCCAAAGTGCATACCGTCGCCGTTGGAATCCTCCGGCAGGCAGCCCTTTTCGTCCTTAAAGGCAGAAGCAACATCCAGATAATGCACCTTCTGCTCTTCTGCAATCTCGACCACCAGCTCGTTATAGCGGTTGATCTTGTCGTTGGAAATGTCCTCGCGGGAGTCGTCAAACTCCTGGGTGACCGGCAGGATGGACTGCAAATAAATCTGGCTGTCGGGATGCTGCTCCTTGACCGCCTGCACAAACTTTGTGTAAACGTCGGTGAAATGCTGCTCGGTGAACCAGCCCACGCCGTTTGCGCCGAACATGATATAGATTTTTTTGGGCTCCGCTGCCTCCAGAGCGCCCATCACGGTGCTGTTTCCCTGTGCTGTACGAATCTGGTCGTCGGTAAAGACATTGTCCAGATTGATGCCTCTGGCTGCCACCACGGTAGCGTTGGTCATCACCTCATACAGCTTGATGCCTTCGGTGATGGAATCTCCCACAAAAGCGGCATCGTCAAAGTATTCGTCGCCGACGCTCGAGCCGCTGTTGGGCACCAGTGCCGACGAGGACAGGATGCGCTCGCTGGTCAGCTCGATCACATCCGGCTGGCTCGGCTGCTGTTGTGGCTGCTCCTGCTCTGGCTGGGTCTGCCCGGTTGATTCGGTCGAATCAGACTGGGTTGACTCGGTCGGCTCGGTCGAATCAGATTGGGTTGACTCGGTCGGCTCGGTCGAATCCGACTGGCTCAAATCGGATTCCTCCAGCTGCTGCTGACTGAGCACCTCCTTTGGAATTTCTCCCTGTGCCTGTGCCTGCGCAGTTTGCTGCTCGTTTTTCTCCTGCATCTTTCCCCAATAAGCTGAAACGCCCAGTGCCAGGGCAGCTGCCAGGACCAAAACGGCAAGAAAAATCAGCAGACTTTTTTTCCTGTTTTTTCTGCGATGAGAATAGATACTGTTTCTGCTGCGCAATCTTTTTCCCCCTTTTTCCTCTCTTTGCTTTCCCATGGCGGAAAGCTCTTATTTAGTATACTACGTCTATCAGAAAATTCCTAGACCCTGCTTTAAATTTCATAAAAATTTAAAGCATCTTACTTTTGTCAATTCTTCTTCCTTTCTTTCGGAAAAGGCAAAAAAGTGCTTGACATTTCTTTTTTATGGTGGTATAATTAGGAACGTTGAATGCGAGTGTGCTGGAATAGGCAGACAGGCACGTTTGAGGGGCGTGTGTCTTCGACGTACGAGTTCAAGTCTCGTCACTCGCACCAAAAGCCATCGACCGACCGGTCGGTGGCTTTTTTGTTTTGCTTTCCCGTTTTTTTACCTTTAAAAAAGGGACTCCCGGTGGAGTCCCTTTTTTATTGTTCTTACAGGCTCAGTTCGTTCAAGCCAATCAGGCTCAGAATGTAGATTTTCAGTGCTTTAAACATACACTCGATGTTGTTGCACTCATCCGGCATATGCTCCTCGCCCTTGCCTTCTGGACATGGGTTTGGTGTGCCGTGGAAGCCGGGACCGAAGGCAACTGCATTTTCAAAGTGTTTTGCATAGGTGCCGCCGCCGATGGTGTACGGTACGCCCTTTTCACCGGTGACATAGTCGTGTGCAGCCAGCAGGGTTTTGATTTCTGCGGTGTCTGCCGGTTTGTAAACCGGGGAGGTGTTCTTTCTCAGAACTGCCTTTGCACCGTGCTCCGCTACATATTTTTCCATCATGGCAAACAGCTCGTCGCCCTTGAAGGTGACCGGATAACGGATGTCCAACTTCAGGGAGATGACGTTGTCCTTCATCGAATCCACGCCGTTGACATGGGTGATCTTGCCGGATACCTCATCCTCAACCGCTGCGCCGATGCCTGCGCCGTTGCTGTCCTTGAGGACCTCAGCTGCGGCTGCCATTGCCTTCTTTTCCATCTCAGAAAGCTGTGGCAGGGTGGAAATCAGCTCAAACAGCAGTTTGGTTGCGTTGATGGAGCCTTCCGGTTTTGCTGCATGAGCAGTCTTGCCGGTAGCTGTTACCTTGATGCCGCCTTCTACTGCTTCTACATGGTATACCTTGTGGTCATAGTTGCCCAGGTCTGCCTCGGTAATACCTTTGAGGGTTGCCGTTGCGCTGGCGCAGACTGCGTTGCTGACGGTGCCGCCGACAACGTCGGTGATGACCTTGCCATCGACTGCCAGTTCAATCACCACGCTGAGCTGACCCTTTTCACCGATGCAAACCGGGAAGCTTGCGTCCGGTGTAAAGGCAAAGGTTGGCTCCTTCTCTGCTGCCAGATAGTGTGGCAGGTCGGTCATGCCGGTTTCCTCGCTGCATCCGAATACCATGCGGTAGGTGTAGTTTGGCTGGATACCCAGCTCCTTCATACATTTGAGCGCATACAGACCAATCACTGCTGGACCCTTATCGTCCGAAACGCCGCGTCCGTAGATGTAACCGTCCTTTTCAATCATATCGTATGGGTCATGGCTCCAACCGTCGCCCTCCGGTACAACGTCCAGATGTGCCAGCAGAGCAATCTCTTTTTCTGCATTGCCGTATACAGCGGAACCTGCATAGTAATCATAGTTTTTGGTAGCAAAGCCCATGCCTTCGCAAATCTGCAAAGCTTTGTCGAGCACCTTGCGGCAGCCTTCGCCGTATGGAGCCTGTGGATTGTCATTTGCTACACTGACGCTCTTGATGTTGACCAGGGTGGCAACATCCTGCAAAAGATTCTGTCTATTATCTGCAATAAACTGGTCGATTCTGGTTTCCATTTCTTTAGAAATCATCTGTAAAAACCTCCAATGCATTGATTCTTTTTCAAAAGTCAGTCAAGACCTCTGCTCCATTATACCACAAATTATGGTTTTTACCATCATATCTTGAAAAAAACCTGCACAAATTCCAGTTGATTTTGTTTAGCATGTATGATATGTTCTTTTCATGCTATAATATAAAGCGAACACTTTATATTATAGCACAAAAAACAGCAGAGAGCTGTTCTGCCTCTCTGCTGTTGCTTGTTTTATCGTTTTTTATTCGAGTTCCAATAGCCGACCACTTCGCTGACGGTGCTGACCGTTACAAACGCCTTCGGGTCGTTATTGCGGATATATTCCATCAGCTGTGCGTACTCATTTTTGGCAAGGATGGTGACAATCTCCAGCTTTTCACTGTTGTCGTAGCCGCCCTTTGCTTCATACAGGGTCACGCCGCGGTGCAGGTCGTGCATGATGTAATCCGCCAGCTGCTCGTGGTGCTGGGAGAGGATGCAGACCCTTTTGCGTCTGGAAAAGCCGCTGATGAACGAATCGATGACGATGCCGTTGAAGTAGGTGCCCAGAAAGCCGATGACCAGGGTTTTGGTGTCATAAACCAGAATGGAGCTGGCAACGGTGAGAGCGCCCACCACTGCAATGCTCTGACCCAGCTCGATATGGGTGTACTTGTTGATAACCTTGCCGATGATGTCCAAGCCGCCCGAGGAAGCGTTGGCGTTGAACATCAGCGCCTGTCCGACACTGATGAGCAGGACACAGCACAGCGCATCCAGGGTCATATCGTTGGTCAGTGAAGGGTTGTTTGGGAAGAGCACCTCAAAGATGTACAGAAACACCGGCAGCAACAGCGAGGTGTAGACGGTCTTTGCACCGAACTCCTTTCCCACAAACACAAAACCGATGACCAGACAGAAGAGGTTGAGGATGAAGGTCATCACCGAAACCGAAACCGGGATGAAGTGAACCAGCACCATCGCAAGACCGGTGATGCTGCCGAAGATGATGTTGCTTGGCATCATAAAGAAATAGATTGCCAGTGCAGCCAAAAACAATCCTGCTGTGATGACTGCATACTCGCGCAGCAGCTTAAAGCGGTCCTGTGCCGGCTGGGTCAGATTGTCGTTTGTCTTTTCCACCGTAAATTCCTCCTTGGGGAGTTGTTCCCCGTTTGTTTTTGCAAATAGATTGAAAACCGATTTCCCTTTGACAGAGCCGAACAGCCGCATCTGTCAAAAAAACCAAAACTTTCCTATTATCAGTTTATCCTTTTCCCTGCCCGATGTCAATGGCAGTGCGGACAGGAATTTTTTGTGGCAAATTTTTTGCATCATTTCAACTTGAGCGCGGTGGAAAGCTCGTGGATGACCCGGTCCTTCGCGATGACCAGCAGCTTGTCCCCGCTGAGCACCTGTGTGTTTCCTCGCGGAATAATCAGCTTGTCGCTGCGGAAGATGGCTGCGATGACCGCATTCTCCGGGATGTCAAGCTCAAACAGACGTTTTCCGTCCAGTTCATAGCGCTCGGGGATGAGCAGCTCGCTTAAAGTCGCCTCACCGCGGTTGAGCGAAAGCAGCGACTTGATGCGGGCTGCATCCACCTCTCGTTCAAGCAGACGGGCGATATTATCGGTGCTGGAGATTGGAATATCAACTCCCAATTTTTTCATTACGACAGCATTCTTTGGATTATTGACCCTTGCCACCGTTTTCGGCACCTTGAAGATTCGCTTTGCCAGCTGACAGGAAATCAGATTGTCCTGGTCCAGACCGGTGACCGCGATGACTGCATCTGCCCGGGAGGCGTTGGCGGTAGTCAGCGCCTCGATGGTGGAGCCGTCGGCATTGACCACAGCGATGTCCAGCTGATTGGCTGCATACTCGCAGGTGCGTTTATTTTTTTCAATGATCAGCGGCTGGTGCCCATGCTCCAACAATGTCTTGCACAGGTAAAAGCCGACCTTACCTCCGCCGATTACGATTACGTTCATACTCTCTCTTCCTTTCCAACAGCAGCTGCCACTAACGAATATCGGTGCTGACCAGCAGCTTATCGGTGGCGCGGATGGTCCTGAAATGGTTTGGGTCGAGCAGCAGGTCCACTGTCATGCTGATTTCACCGGTCTGGTCCACCAGCGCAATCAACGATTCCGGCTGCAAACGGCGTGCGGCTTCCTCCACTGTCAGTCCCACCAGCTCGTGCGGCGGCTCCATGGTGGACACCGACATAACTTCGTTGCCGACGGTGATGTGTCTGGTCTGGGTGCGTTTGGTCAGCATCGCATAGACCGACGAAACGGTGATGTTGGTCGGACAGACCGACTGAATATCAAAGCGGGAGAAGATGTCCTCCCGCAGCGGGTCGAAGATACGGGCAACAATGCGAGGAACGTTGAAAATTTCCCTTGCAATCTGGCAGACCATAATGTTGGTGTTATCGTCCTCGGTGACAGCAGCGATGGCGTCACAACCCTCGATGCCTGCCTGCCGCAGAATGTCCAGGTCGATGGGCACACCCTGGATGGTGAAACCGGAAAAATCGTCCGAAAGCAGGTCGAAGCTCTCTCTCTTCTGGGCAATGATGGCGACGTCATGCCCCAACTGGCACAGCACATCCGCCAGACGGGAACCGACCTTGCCGCAGCCAATGATTAGAATATTCATATCCTTACCCCTTTCTGAAGGTAAATCTTTATATTTTCTGCAACGCACTCCATTATAACGCATTTCTCCGCAGGAATAAAGGCATCTTTTCAACAAAATTCTTCCGGCCCGGCTTCCTGCCTGATGGGACAAGAAAAATACACAATTTATTTACCATTTTAGTAGTGACAAACGTTTCATTTTATGATATATATGATTATAATCGATAGAATCATAGAAAAGGGTCATCACAACCATCCAAAGGGGGTTTTTTTAATGAAAAAATTTGCACTGCTTGCCCTGTTGGGCGCTGCCGCAGCCGGAGCCGCCGCTGTGTGCGTAAAGGTCATCAAAGACCGCAAGAGCAATCTGGACGCTGACTACACCGAATGTCCCTGCGAGGGCGAAAACCCGCCGCAGGCTCCTGTTCAAGAGCCTGCGCAAAAGCCTGAAGAAAAACCGGTGTCTGAAGAGTTTTATGAAGAAAGTGAATCGGAAGGCTGCGAAGAAGCTTGCTGCACCGAGCAACCCTGCGAAGAATGCAGCGAAGCCTGCGCAGAACAGCCTTGTGAAAGCTGTGAAGAAACCTGCTGCACCGAGCAGCCCTGTGAAAACTGCGAAGAACAGCCGGTCGAGGATGCCCAAATCGAGGACGAAGCTGACAAAGAAACCATCTAATCCAAAATAAAGCAAAAGGTGCCGCCAAAACTGGCGGCATTTTTTCTGGACAGAGAACGGTAATACAGAAAGGAAAGGTAACATGATCTGGTATCTCGACCACAGTGCGATTGCTGTGGAAACCAACAACCACCTGCTGCTGTTTGACCTGTTTGGCAAAACGCTCCAACCACCAAAAGGGATGGGACTGGCACAGGGGTTTGTAAATCCTGATGAGCTGCTGGACAAGGATGTGGTCATCTTTGTTTCCCACGAGCACCCCGACCACTTTGACCCTGCCATCTTCTCTCTGCGCGACCGATTAAAGCGGGTGCGCTTTGTTCTGCCCGAAGAATTTGATGAAATCTATCAGGGGGATTTATTTGCCGCACCCAACCAAACCTACCGCCTGCCGGACATGACAGTGACCACCTTTGAGTCGACCGACATCGGACTGGCGTATCTGGTGGAGGTGGACGGCAAGCGCATCTACCACGCCGGAGATTTAAACTGGTGGCATTGGGAGGGCGAAGAGGAGGAATTTAACCTCGACCAGGCAAAGCGTTACCAGCAGCAGATGCAGCTGCTGGCAGATGCACTGGACGGTAATCACCTTGACCTTGCCTGCATCCCGGTGAACCCGCGTTTACACAGCGACTGCCTGCGCGGACTGCTGGCGTTTGACAGCCAGGTGTTTGCAAAAAACATCCTTCCCATCCACTTCTGGGGAGATTTTTCGGTGATGCAGACGCTGCACGACCGCCTTTCACCCGAGCTGTTTTCCCGCATCCTAACGGTGGAGCATCCGGGGAAGGTCTGCGGCAACTTGTAAAAGCGATGGCAGATATGATACTCACATCGGTCTGCCTTTCCCTATTCTGCTTGTAATCACAATCCAAAAGAAAAAGGAGGAGTAGAGAAAATGGAATTGGACAAACAAACAATAAAAAAAATTATCGGGCTGATTAGCTTTGCCATTCTGCTCAGCTGGGGATTAAAAAACACCGAGTTTATCAAACGTCTGATCGCACTTGCGCTGGGACTGCTTCAGCCCTTCCTGATCGGTGGCGTGATTGCCTTTGTGGTCAACGTCCCGATGCGGGCTTTGGAAAACGCCTGTTTCATCAAACCCTACCAGAAGCGCCTTGCCGCACAGGCTGCTGCCAAACCGGCTGGCAAAGGGAGTACTGTTCCTGCCAAACCGCCTATCTGGTACCGTGCTAAACGTCCGCTCAGCCTGATTTTAAGCCTTCTGCTGGTTATTGGCATCATCGGCGTCGGCACACTGATTGTTGTACCGGAAACGGTCAGCAGCTTTTCTTCCATTGTCAACAACCTGCGCAATTTTCCGCTGATGCTCAACCAATGGGCACAGGAGCTGATGGACTGGATGCCGCAGGCGGCTGTGTGGCTGGAGGAGCTGAACCTGAATCTGGATTTGACCTCTATCGACTGGCGGGAGATTATCACCCAGGTGGTCAACTTCCTGCAAAATGGTGCAGGCAATGTGTTAAACACCACCTTTACGGTAGCCAGCGGAATCTTCAACGGCATTGTCACCGGGTTTTTGGCGATTGTCTTTTCCTTCTACCTGCTGATGAACAAGGAAAAGCTGGGCAGCCAGACAAAACAGCTGCTGTACGCTCTGCTCAAGGAGCCGCACGCCGACTATCTGGTGCGGGTCGGTCAGATGACCAATCGCACCTTCTCCAAGTTCCTCTCCGGTCAGTGTGTCGAGGCAGTCATCCTGGCAACCCTGTTCTTTGTCAGCATGAGCATTTTGCGATTCCCGTACGCCATGATTATCAGCACCCTGATTGCCTTCACCGCTCTGATTCCGATTTTCGGCGCTTTCATCGGCTGTGTCGTTGGCGCCTTCCTCATTCTGCTGGTCGACCCGGTCCGCGCCTTCTGGTTTGTAGTACTGTTCCTCTTCCTTCAGCAGTTTGAGGGCAACATCATCTACCCGCGTGTGGTCGGCAGCTCGGTTGGGCTTCCCTCCATGTGGGTGCTGGTCGCTGTTACCCTCGGCGGCAGCATGATGGGTGTGTTAGGGATGCTGGTCTACATTCCGATGTTCTCGGTCCTCTACCGACTGATTCGGGAAGCTGTTTCTGACCGTTTGAAAACAAAGCAGGTTCCGGTTGAAAAATTCAGAAGCTAAATTCATATGAAAGAGTACAGACAAAAAAGCTGTCCTTCGATGTGAAGGACAGCTTTTTTGTCTGTACATTTATTTGGTCGGGTCTACTTCCCATTCCTTTTCCAAAAAGTTACAGCCCGGTGCCTGACAGCGGCGACAGAGGACCTTGACCTGCCCGGTGGAGGCATCTTCGGCATCGGAAAAAGCAACCCAGCCTGCCTCATACTCCTGCGGTACTGTGCAGCTGTGGGAGGTTACGCAATCAATGCGGCGACATTCTGTCCGGTTGGGGCAGGTCGGACAATCAGTGCGCTGACAAGCGTTCTGGCAGCTGCTAGAACGGGAATGATGGCGACCATGTTGATGCTGAACAGACTGACCCTGATGGGTCCACTGTGCAAGCTGTTCAGAATAACGGTCGGTAAATTCGTCGATGACCTCACAGACCAACTCCTCTGGCAGCTGCGGGTCAGACAGATGCAGATGGACTTTTCTTTCTTGACCATCGGTCTGACAGCGCTGCTGTGCCTGCGCACTTCCAGCAACCGACAGAAGAAGGGTCAAAGAGACTGCTGTTGTTGCCAGCAAAAGGCGTTTGCAAAATTTCACTGGTTCTTCTCCTCCTTGTAGGTGGTATTTTGTACTACACCTATACTTCACATTCAGTATAACAAAAAAAGCGACTTGTTTTAAGTCGCTTTGAAAAGTGTTGGCACCGCTCTATTTTCCCGGGCAGTCACCCGCCA
>SAMEA3387487__coassemble_1877_pt1 | contig 25952 bp, 23 predicted proteins | sample SAMEA3387487__metabat2_high_PE_041 | metagenome-assembled genome bin SAMEA3387487 (sample SAMEA3387487) | Felis catus | biome: Faeces | place: United Kingdom | collected 2012 | reverse complement strand
AAAAAAATTGAGTAAAACTTTGGTTTTGCTTTTAAGCGACCAGCGCGAGCGGATTAAGCTGAGTACTTACACCCAACCGACAACGCGAAACGTCCGCGGGTTCAACCCGCTATTTGCCCATCTGCTCGACAGCCTCGTTTACGATGGCGTCGTCAGCGATGTAAGGCAGGGTAACGTGGTACTGACCCGGATGAGATTGGTTAAACTCGACGCAGGTTTCAATCGAGTGCTCGTTTCTTGCCCAGGAACGACGGGCAACGCCGCTCATAACGTCCCAGATCATCGAAACCTTGAGGATTTCGTCGACACGCGCAGAGCCGTCAAGCACCATGCCAAAGCCGCCGTTGACTGCTTTGCCGATGCCGGTACCGCCGCCGTTGTGCAGAGCGACCAGGCTCATGCCGCGGGCACAGTTGCCTGCGAAGCACTGAACTGCCATATCTGCCATGATGTTCGAACCGTCCTTGATGTTGGAGGTTTCACGGAAGGTGGAGTCGGTGCCGGAGGTATCGTGGTGGTCACGACCGAGCATGACCGGACCGATCTTGCCCTGGCGGACCATTTCGTTAAATTTAAGAGCAATCTTGGTTCTGCCGTAAGCGTCCTGATACAGGATGCGGCACTGGGTACCGACAACCAGTTTGTTCTTTTTGGCATCGCGGACCCAAATCCAGTTGTCGCGGTCCTGATAGCGTGCGTTCGGGTCGATGCACTCCATCGCAGCAGCGTCGGTAGCATCCAGATCTTCCGGTTTGCCGGACAGACAGCACCAGCGGAACGGACCGTAGCCGTAGTCGAACAGGCATGGACCGAGGATGTCCTCAACGTAGGATGGGAAGATAAAGCCGTCCACCTCGTCGTGACCGTTTTTGCAGATTTCCGGTACGCCGGCATCATAGACCGCTTTGAGGAAGCTGTTGCCGTAGTCGAAGAAGTAGGTGCCCTGCTCGTGCATCTTGCAGATCAGCTCATAGTGGTGGCGCAGGGTCTTGTTGACCAGTTCTTTAAAGTGCTCAGGGTCTTTGTCCAGCATCTCGGTGCGCTGTTCAAAGGTCAGACCCTGTGGGCAGTAGCCGCCGTCGTATGGAACGTGGCAGGAGGTCTGGTCGGAAAGCAGGTCGACATGGATGTTCTTCTCCAGCAGGAATTCCAGCAGGTCAACGATGTTGCCGTGGTAAGCGACAGCGCATGGTTCGCCGGCTTTCTGTGCCTGGAGCGCCCATTCCAAAGCCTGCTCGAGGCTGTCGGTGTATTTGTCTACCCAACCCTGAGTGTATCGGGTCATGATACGGGAGATGTCCACCTCAGCAATGATGGAGGCAGCGCCTGCGATGTCAGCCGCTTTGCCCTGTGCGCCGGACATTCCGCCCAAGCCGGAGGTAACATACAGTTTGCCTGCCAGGTTGCCTTCCTTCGGGATACCCAGCACCAGACGACCTGCATTGAGCAGAGTGTTGAAGGTGCCGTGTACGATGCCCTGTGGACCGATGTACATCCAGCCGCCGGCGGTCATCTGACCGTAGTTGGCAACACCCAGAGCAGCAGCGCGGTTGAAGGCTTCCTGGTTATCGAACATACCAATCATCAGACCGTTGGTGATGATAACACGCGGGGAGGTCTTGTGGGATTTAAACAGACCCAGCGGGTGACCGGATTCAACGACCAGCGTCTGGTCATCGGTGAGCACCTCGAGATATTTTTTGATCAGACGGTACTGCATCCAGTTCTGGCAGACCTGACCGGTTTCACCGTAGGTGGTCAGCTCGTATGGATACAGGGCAACGTCAAAGTCCAGGTTGTTGTCGATCATGACCTGGAAAGCCTTGCCTTCGATGCAGTTGCCTTTGTACTCGTCGATTGGTTTGCCGTGCAGCTTTCCTGCCGGGCGGAAGCGGTAGCCATAGATTCTGCCGTGCTCCTCCAGCTCCTGTGCAAATTCCTTTGCCATCTGCTGATGGTGGTCAGGATGGATGTAGCGCAGTGCGTTTTTGATTGCCAGCGCTTTGTCGGATTTGCTCAGATGGGATTCTCTTCTGGGAGCGCGGCGGATGCCTTCTTCAAAGGCAGGATATTCTGGAAGCTCATAATCAAGTTTGATCATCATGGCTTCTTCAGGTTTATAGGACATAAAGAAAACCTCCTAAATATCTTATAAATAAGATTAAAAAGAATGAATTACGATAGGGGATGGGTGCAGGTTCAGCCTAATATGAGAAAGTTGCGGTTTGCTCGAACGAGAGAGACCGGAGGGCTCTCGAGCTGCGCGCGAGCGTCAAGCTGCGGGCTTGTGCCCAACTGACAACGCGAAACGGGTGCAAGCTCAGCCTGCAAAAGGTGGACGAAAACTTTTATTTTTTCTCTTACTACCCGTCCTTGCGCCGTAGGCGAACAGGGTGCAAGCTCAGGATGTTGAGAACCTTTCCTCTTGCAGAAAGGTTCTCAAACTCTCCAAAGAGCGCTTGAACGATAAAGTTCCGCCCACTGCGGTGAGCGCCAAGGGCTTTGCCCTTTGGAAACCCACAATTTTTTGAAAAAAATTGAGTAAAACTTTGGTGTTGCTTTTAAGCGACCAGCGCGAGCGGATTAAGCTGAGTACTTACACCCAACTGATAACGCGAAACGTCCGCGGGTTCAACCCGCCGCCGTAGGCGAAATGGGTGCAGGCTCAGCCTGCTATTCGAAGTCGGCAACAGTTTCGTGTACGATTTCCAGCAGTTCTCCGCTGCGGACCAGCTTTTCAGCAGCCTGGATGTCCTGCCACAGCTCGCGGTCGGTTTCATAGAAGGCGATGTCCTTTCTGACGCGGTCGAATACCTTCTGATGAACCGGAGAGATGCCCTGACCGTGGGTGTTGAGTCTGCGGCGGATGTCGATTGCCTGGCAGGCGGTCAACAGCTCGTCAGCGAGGACAGACAGGGTGTTCTGAACGATCCAGCCGGATTTTCTGGCAGCGGTGGTACCCATCGAAACCATGTCCTCCTGGTTTGCAGAGGATGGGATGGAGTCGACCGAAGCCGGATGTGCCAGCACCTTGTTCTCCGAAACCATCGAAGCTGCCGAGTACTGCACAATCATGTAACCGGAGTTGACGCCGCCCTCGGTGGTCAGGAATGGGGTCAGACCGTTGGAAAGAGCTGCGTTGACCATGCGCTCGGTGCGGCGTTCGGAGATGTCTGCGATTTCCGAGCAGGCAATGCCCATAAAGTCAAATGCCAATGCCATCGGTTCGCCGTGGAAGTTGCCGCCGGAGATAACCGCTTCGTCATCCGGGAAGAGCAGCGGGTTGTCGGTGACTGCGTTAAGCTCAATTTCGATTTTATCTTTGACATAGTCCAGTGCATCGCGGATAGCGCCGTGTACCTGTGGGATGCAGCGCAGCGAGTAAGCATCCTGCACGCGGTCGTTCTGGCAGTTGGAAAGGATTTCGGAGCCTTCGGTGAGCAGGCGGAAGTTTTTGGCAACCTGCAGCTGACCTTTGTGTCCGCGCACCAGATGAACACGCTCGTCGTAAGCGTTGAGCAGACCGGTCAGGGCTTCGAGGGTCATCGAACCGATGACGTCTGCCAGCTGAGCGGCACAGAAGCTGTCGTACCATGCCAGGGTACCGACCGAGGTCATGGCGCAGGTGCCGTTGGTCATGCCCAGACCTTCCTTGTAAACCAGTGTTTCAACCGGCTGGATGCCTGCTTTTGCCATTGCTTCGGCTCCATCCATCTCAACGCCCTGGTAAACGGCTCTGCCTTTGCCCAGCATCGGCAGGGTCATATGTGCCAGAGGAGCCAGGTCGCCGGAAGCACCCAGAGAGCCTTTCTGCGGAACGACAGGAATGACACCCTTATTGAGCATATCCACCATCATCTGCACCAGCAGAGGACGAACGCCGGACACACCGCCGCACAAAGCGTTGGCACGCAGCAGCATCATACCGCGGACAACCTCTTCGGAATAAGGGTCACCGGTAGCGGTGCAGTGGCTGAGGATGAGGTTGGTGGACAGGGTGTTGGACATCTCTTCGGGAACAGCGACGCGGGCAAAATCACCAAAGCCGGTGGTGATGCCGTAAGCAACACGTTTTTCGCTGGCAATTTTTTCTGCCAGCTCACGGGAACGCTGCATCTGAGCCAGAGCCTGCTCGGAAACGCTTACCTTTGCGCCAAAACGTGCAACGGCAAGAAAGGTTTCGATGGTCAGGCTGTGACCGTCGATGACAACTTCATGGATGGTAGATGGATTCAAATTCATGTTACATTCACCCTTTTCTCAAAAATAAAAACAGTTTTTTCTTCTGCTGTACCGGTGTCCGTTTGACCGGATGTCTGTGCAGCAGACCCTTTAATATCAAGATAACAGACAAAGGGTACGCTGTCAAATAGAAAGGTGGATTCCATGAGAAAATTCTACAATTTTTTAAAATACTTCTCTGATTATATGTACAAAATGCCAGTGAATATTGACAAAGAAAGAATGAAATTATTTGACATTCTGATAATACATTAGCAGACTAAAGTAAATAAAAGAAGAGGGAAGCCAATGTTGCCAAACAAGCAGCTGTTGTGTGCTCAAGACAAAGTATTCGGGCAAATTGTTTAAAATATTCAACAATTTAAGTTGCAAATAAACAAAGACCTGTCTGGGGGATAAATCAATATGGATTTCAAGCGGTAAAACAAACAAATCGTATCTGTTGTTTTTGTGAAAGCCTACAACTATTATTGAAAATCGATAAAAAACCCATTTAAATAGACTTTTTTATTGACAATTAGCCGAAATGATGCTATCATTTTTTCAGACCTTATAAGATTCCGACAGGTTCTTATGAGGATTAAAATCGCAGTACAGCACCTGGAAACCGTTTGTTCGGATAAGGTTTAGCGGACTTTTCCACAAAAGCCGGAAGGTCCGTCGTTTAAAAAGAACGGTCCGTCGTTGGTACTGCGGCACAACAAAAGGAGAGATTTCCAATGAAAAAGATTCTTGCACTGATGTTGGCAGGATGCCTGGCACTGTCTATGGCAGCTTGCGGCGGCGAAAAACAGCCAGCAGCAGAAGAGAGCAAAACCGAAACTACCGAGCCTGCAGCTACCGAGGAGAAAAAAGCTGAGGACAAAGCCGGCGAAGACGCTAAGAAAGTCGAAGCAGAAGTACCGGCTGGCGGTAAAGTAGGCGTTTGCATCTACAAATTCGACGATGCCTTTATGACCACCTACCGTAACGCTCTTCAGGCAATGCTTGAGGGAAAAGGCTACGAAGTAACCGTTGTTGACGGCAACAACGACCAGGCAAAACAGACCGAGCAGGTAAACACCTTCATCACCCAGGGTGTTGACGCTCTGATCATCAACCCTGTTATGACCTCCGCAGCAGACACCATCATCGCTGCAGTTCAGCAGGCTGATGTTCCAACCGTACTGATCAACCGTGAGCCAACCGCAGAACAGATGGCTGCATACAACAAGCTGGTTTACGTTGGTTGTGATGCTGCACAGTCCGGTACCTTCCAGGGCGAAATCATTCTGGAAACCGAGAACAAGGGAGACATCAACGGCGACGGCAAAGTTTCTTACATCATGATTCAGGGCGACCCGGAGAACATCGATGCTCAGCTGCGTACCGAGTACTCTGTAAAAGCTCTGAAGGATGCAGGCATGGAAGTGGAAGAACTCGACCTGCAGCGTGGTGACTGGGACCGCAACAAAGGTCAGGAAATCGCACAGAACGACCTTGCAAAATTCGGCGATCAAATCGAAGTTGTATTCTGCAACAACGATGACATGGCAATCGGCGCTCTGCAGGCTATCCAGGCTGCTGGACGCACCGTTAACAAAGACATCTACCTGGTAGGTGTTGACGCTCTGGACGCTGCTCTGAACGAAGTTGTAAACGGCAACCTGACCGGTACCGTTCTCAACGATGCACAGAGCCAGGCAAGCCAGGCAGTAGCAAGCATGGAAGACCTGCTCGGCGGCAAGACCTTTGCTGAAGGCGAACAGTCCATCTATGTTGACTACGTAAAGGTTACCCCAGAAAACGCAAGCGAGTTTATCAAATAAGCACGTTTAGTCACTCAGGGTGCGTGTGCGTTGAACGCACACACACCCTTTTTTTAAAGATATGGTGAAATTGCACGCAATAGAAGGCGAATTTTCCGCACAGGCGGATGAATTACAACGCTGTTTCGGCTGATTTCAGAAGCGGGTATAGGTCAAATTCCGAAGGCGGCACCTGTTTCTGAAAGCAGCAGAACATAGCGGAGCAAGCAGAGAAGGGGGCAAGTGAATTGTCTGAATATCGTTTGGAAATGCGCGATGTTGTCAAGACTTTTCCGGGTGTAAAGGCGCTGGACCATGCGCAGTTGAAGCTGCGTCCGGGTACGGTCCATGCACTGATGGGAGAAAACGGCGCAGGTAAGTCCACTCTGATGAAATGTATGTTCGGCATTTATCACATGGATGAAGGCGAGATTTATTACGAGGGGGAAAAAATCAAAATTTTAAACCCTCTGGATGCGCTGCATAAAGGAATCGCAATGGTACATCAGGAATTACAGCCGATTCCTGAGCGCAGCATCGGTGAAAACATTTATGTAGGGCGTTATCCTACTAAAAACTTTGGACCGCTCAAGGTCATCGACCACAATAAGATGTATGAGGATGCCGCAAGAGTGCTTAAAGAGGTACATCTGGACTTTGACCCAAAAGCAAAACTGGGTACACTGAGCGTTTCGCAGATGCAGCTGGTTGAAATTGCAAAGGCTGTTTCCGCTGACTGTAAGGTTTTGATTTTGGATGAGCCGACCTCGTCGCTGACCGCGGCAGAGGTAGAAGCACTGTTTACGATTGTAGACGAACTGCGCAGCAAGGGTGTTGCGATTGTATATATCAGCCATAAGATGGATGAAATCCTTCGTATCTCTGATGAAGTTACCATCATGCGAGATGGTCAGTACATCGGAACTTGGGCTGCAAAGGACCTGAACATCGATTTCATCATCACCAAGATGGTAGGTCGTGAGCTGACCAACCTCTATCCGAAGAGAGAGAACAAACCCGGCGAGGTCATTTTTGAGGTCGAGGATTTTACTTCCATCAACCCCAAGAGCTTCCGCAATGTCAGCTTCAATGTGCGCAAGGGAGAAATTCTCGGCGTAGCAGGTCTGGTAGGTGCGCAGCGTACCGAACTGATGGAAGGTCTGTTCGGCTTGCGCAGACACCAAAAGGGTCATGTGCGCTATGCCGGTCAGGAAATCAACATCAATCAACCGGCAGACGCTATCAAGAGAGGCATTGCGATGCTGACCGAGGATCGCAGAGCGACCGGTATTTTGGGTGTGCTTTCCATTGCCGACAACGTCTCCATCGCATCGCTGGATAAGTATTTGATTGGCGGTATCCTGTTGGACGACAAGAAGGTTGAAAAGCTGGTGCAGGACAACGTTGCAAAGCTTTCCATCAAGACACCTTCCTCAAAGACGTTGATTCAGTCGCTGTCCGGCGGTAACCAGCAGAAGGTTTTGATCAGCCGCTGGCTTGCCAATGACCCGGATGTCTTTATTCTGGATGAGCCGACCCGCGGTATCGACGTCGGTGCAAAGTATGAGATTTACTGCATTATCGAAGAGCTTGCCAGACAGGGCAAGTCGATTATCATGATTTCTTCCGAGATGGGCGAACTGATTGGTATGTCCGACCGCATTATGGTTATGTGCGACGGCCGCGTTACCGGCTTTATCGACGGTGATAAAGCAAACCAGGAGAATATCATGGAACTGGCTACACAGTTTGAATAAGGAGGAAATGACTATGGTACAAGTGCAATCCAAAGGTAAACCAATCACTGCAAAAAGCGTAGGAAACTTTTTGTCCAACAACGCAATTATTATTCTGATTCTGCTTCTTGCAATTTTTGTTGGCCTTTTTACAGAAAACTTTTTTACATTGAGAAACTTTAAAAACCTGCTGATCAACGTTTCTCCTCGATTCATCATCGCTTGTGGTGTTTCGGGCTGTCTGATTACAAAAGGTACCGACCTGTCTGCCGGACGTATGGTAGGTCTGTCCGCTTGTCTGTCCGCTATGCTGTTGCAGGATGTTAACTATGCAGGTCGTATGCTCCCGTGGTTGCCGGACATCCCGGTGTTCGGTGGTCTGATTGCCGTTCTGCTGATTTGTGCAGTCTTTGGTGCTGTCAGCGGCTGCGTTATTGCTTTCCTGAAGGTTCCTCCGTTCATCGCTACCCTGGGTATGCAGACCATCGTATACGGTCTGTGCAGCGTTATCACCAATAACCAGCCAATGGGCGGCTATAAACAGAGCTACGCCAGAGTAGCAAGCGGCGAAATTCCGATTCCTGGACTGTACCAGATGAACCCTATTTGGGCAATTCCTTTCCTGGCACTGTTTGCCGTTGTTGTCGGTGTATTCATGTGGGTTCTGTACAATAAGACCCGCCACGGCAAATATATGTATGCAATCGGAGGAAACGAAAACGCAGCACAGGTAGCAGGTGTCAACGTTCCTGCCACCCTCATCCGCATCTATGTTCTGGCAGCTATCCTGTACGCTCTGGGCGGTTTCCTGCTGGGCGCAAAAGCAGGCGGCGCTTCTACTGCTACCGGTTTCGGTTATGAGCTGGAAGCAATCGCAGCTTGTACCATCGGCGGCGTATCCACCAACGGTGGTGTCGGTAAGGTCAGTGGCGTACTGATTGGTGTACTGGTATTTGAAATTCTGAAGATTTGCTTGCAGTTCCTGGGTGTGGACCCGGCGTACACTTACATCGTACAGGGTCTTGTTATTATCGTCGCAGTTGCTCTGGACCTGCGCAAATATTTGGCTAAGAAGTAATCGCTGTTCGATTCTTATAACAACACGGAGAAATCCACACGATTTTTCCGTGTTGTTTTCTTTCGCAGAAGGAGTTTGTTACAATGGATGAAGAAAAAAAGGAAATTTCCGAGGAAATAAACCCTCTTTCGCAGCAGGAGCAATGGCTGCGTGAGCGAGAGCAGCAGCTTGCCCAACGGGAAGCAGAGCTAAAGAAGAAGGAGGAGCGCCTAGAGCAGATGACCGGGAAGGAACGTGTCTATGACAGCTTTCGAAAGGTTCCGGTGCGCTATCTGGATTATCTGATTACAGCCTGCGCAGTGGGCATTGTGGTCTGCGTTGTGCTGGGGATGCTAAAAGGCAGGGGAATGATTTAAAAAAGTGCAGCTTGTCCTTTTATTTGGCAGGCTGCACTTTTTTTGTCTTTTGCTGGTTTATTCAAAATTAATTTAATAGCAAAATAGTTTGATATATAATCAATTATTGGGTAAAAATGTATAAGATAGCAGGATTTAATGAAATTTTGCCATTTTTTACAATTAAAACTGCTTTACATCGCTAAAAGAAATTGGTGATATAATCCAGAAGAGATAGAATGGATTGAATCAATATAAATAAAAATTAAATATATATGAGAAAAACTTTTATTTATGATTGACAATACTGCATTTATCTGATATTCTAAGATAAACCGATACAAAATTTTACTCTCAAAATAAAATGAGGCAAAATGGCTGTATCCAATTTATAAAGAGAAAACCCTGATACACAGGGATTTCACCAAAGGAGGAGAAGTATGAGCAAGCAGTTTACAAAGGCACTGGCACTGGGCTTGGCGGCAATGATGGTATTGGGCGGCTGCGGTGGCGCATCGACCGAAACTAAAGCGCCGGAAGAAGCATCGGCGGAAAAGCCCCAACAGCAGCAGGAGCAGAGCGAACCGGAAGCAAAACGAGAGCTGACCGAAGTGGTCATCCCGAAGATTGCATCTAGTGAATTGGAAACGTTTAACTTCCTGCACAGTCAAAGATCAGAGGATGCTGTGGTACTTCTTAACCTGTGGGACGGATTACTGACCTCCAACAGCCGCGGTGAAATTATAGCAGCAGTTGCGGATGAGTGGGGAACCGAGGACGGCGGTTTAACATGGAAATTCCATCTTCGCGATGGTGTCAAGTGGGTGGATGTCAACGCCAACGAAAAAGCCGACTGCACAGCGGAAGACTTTGCTACCGGGTTGGAGTGGGTCCTTAATTTCCACAAAAATGAATCGGTCAACACCTCGATGCCGATTGAGATGATCAAAGGCGCGGAGGAATACTATGAGTATACAAAGACTCTCTCGGAAGAAGAAGCACGTGCTCTTACAGCAGGAGAAGGTTCCAAATTCCGCGAGATGGTTGGCATGGAAATCGTTGACAAGAACAACATCATCTATCATTGTGTTTCTGAAAAGCCATATTTTGACACCTTGGCAACCTCTAACTGTCTCTATCCACTGGCACAGGGCTTGGTCGATGAACTGGGCGTAGACGGTGTCAATGCGATGAACAACGAGAATATGTGGTATAATGGTGCTTACACTTTGACATCCTACATCCAGGGCAACGAAAAGGTGTTCACCAAGAATCCGAAGTACTGGGATACCGAGTCGGTACGCTTTGACACCGCGACCCACCGCATGGTTGAATCCTGGGACACTGCATATCAGTTGTACCAGACAGGAGACGTGGACTACGTCAAACTGACCGAAAGTATGATTAAGACCATCAGCGAAAATCCAGACCACGAACTCTATCAGTATATGGTACCGGATAAACCGAGCACCATGTCCTATCAGTTCCACTGGAACTATGCAAAGAATAAGGAAGATGGAACCCCAGATACCAACTGGAACACCGCGATTGCAAATGAAGCGTTCAGAAAGTCCATCTATTACGGATTGAATTTGTATGATTACTTTGGCAGATTCAATGCAGTGGAACCGCTTCAATGTGAAAACAGCAGCTATACCTGTCGAAATCTGGCTCGCACCTCGGATGGTGTTGACTATGTTGACCTGGTAGAAGAGCGCATGGGACTTCCAGAATCGGACGGAAAAAACCCAAGAAGATATGATGCAGAAAAGGGAGCTGAATATAAGAAACAGGCAATCGAAGAACTGACTGCGTTGGGTGTGACCTTCCCAGTCGATGTGGATTTCTATGTTCCTGGTGCAAATCAAACCCAGTTGGACAACGCACTCGTTCTGCAGAACAGCTTTGATAAATATTTGGGAAGCGACTATGTGAAATTTAACATCAAGACCTACATCTCCAGTTTTAGCAAAGAAGTTCGCGAACCAAGAGTACAGTCTTTCTGCATCAATGGTTGGGGTGCAGACTACAATGACCCGAAGAACTATCTGGGTCAGACCGTCATCGGTAATGACAACGCCTGGTATTCGTCAGCTTACTCCAACATCAACAAGGTGGAAGAGAATGAAACCAACAAAGAACTGTTGGATTCCTACCGCACCTATACCAAGATGGTAGAGGAAGCAGATAAAATCACCAAGGACATGGATGCTCGATATGAAGCATTTGCAGATGCAGAAGCCTACACTTTGGAAAAAGCACATATGCTCCCATGTTACTACAACGTTGGCTGGTGCTTGACCCGTTATAATGTCCATGCTGAGTTCAGCGGTTCCAGAATGAAGAACTGGGAAACCAAAGCAGACGGATACACCGTGGACGAAGTAAAAGCAATCCTGGCAGCACAGGGTAAATAATGAAGCTGAAAATCCCTCTCTCTTTTTTCGGAGAGAGGGATTTTTTCCCGGTAAATAACAGGAGATTACCGGTGAAAATTTAGAAACAGGAAAACTGATGGCTATTTATACAATTTGGAATAATAAAGAGGTTGATTTTGTAAAGGCGGATGATTATAATAAAGGAAGAAAAACATTTGCAGAGACAAGACGATAAAAAGGAGCTTACAATGGAACAGCAGAAGATTGTATTCGTTAGTCATTGTGCGCTGAATACCGCTGCCAAGGTGCAGCGTTCGGCACAGGAGGGAGAGCAGGAGGAAAAACTGCGCAGGGAATTTTTGCACCGGGTCGTCGACCAAGGCATCCAGTTGATTCAGCTGCCCTGCCCGGAATTTACCCTCTATGGCGCAAGCCGTTGGGGTCATGTCAAGGAACAGTTTGACAATCCTTTCTTTCGCGACCACTGCCGAAAAATTTTACAGCCGATTATCCAGCAGATGAAGGGCTACCTTCAGCCGCGTGAGCAGGAAAAGTTTCAGGTGCTGGGCGTGGTCGGTATCAATGGAAGCCCGAGCTGCGGGGTTAAATTCACCTGCTCTGCTCCATGGGGAGGGGAGTTTTCCAGTCACAACGACCTACCACAACTGCTCCGGGATGTCCGCTGTGTGCCGGAACGTGGTGTACTGATGGAGGTGCTGTCGCAGATGATGCAGGAGGAGGGCATCGACCTGCCGATGGTGGGTCTGGACGCCGAGGCCCCGCAGCCGTTGTACGACCTGCTGGAAGGGAAAAATAGAAAATAATGGATAAAACAGCTTTTGTATGGAAGGTACATTTTGGTACTGGGGATACAAGGGCTGTTTTCTTTTATAAAAGCTAGCAGCCGTGGCACTGGAATGACAACTGTGAATGAAATGTAAAATAGCTGGAGATGCCTTGACAGATGGCGCATATTTTTCTATCATAAAGATAAATAGTTTAAAATTCAACTATTTTCCTGGAAAACAGGAGAGTCAAGCAAAGGAGAGGTTTTGGATGAAGGATGTGCTGGGCGCTTTTAACCAGCTGCAAAAAGCATATCGAAAATACTGCTATCAGGCGGTTGCTCCTCTGGGCATCAAGATGAGTGAGATGCTGTGTGTCCTTTACCTCTACAATTTTCCAGACGAGGATACCGCACATGCCATCGCACAGTATTCCCAGCTTTCGGCGGGGATGGTGAGCAAAAGTCTGGAAAGCCTGCGGGAAGCCGGCTATATCTGCTCCCAAAAAGATGAACAGGATAACCGAATCTATCACCTTCATCTGACGGAGAAGGCGCAGGAGCTGGTAAAACGACTGCGTGTCGCACAAAGCTATTTTATCAGTGAGGTAGCGCAAGGAATCTCGGGAGAGGAGTTTCGGCAGGTGGCAGAGGTGGCAGAGCGGATGCTGGAAAATCTTGCGGAACATCCGCAGCTTGGTGAGGGAGCAAGGAGCAAAGAAGAATAGGGAATCATACAAGAGGAGGCAGAGCGATGAACGAAAAACAGAAGGATACAAACAGCGGCGCACAGCAGAAGCTGAAGGAAGAAACCACACAACTGCTTTCTGCGGTGGAAGAAGCTGAAAAGGAGCTGGAAAAAAGCTATCGGACACTGGCAGAGGAGCCAAAGGAAAATGGGGAAAATGCTCATCTGGACCAGAAGATTCAAAAGGAGATCGACAGCTTAAAGGAGGTCAACAATGACCTCAAGCAGGCGCATCAGCGCACAATGGCGATGGAGGATGAGCTGAGCGCGCGCTTTCGGGATATGCAGAAGAGCCGTGACCGCAAGTGGTACCGCCTGAACCCGCCGGCAAACGGCACCATCGACCTGGAGGAGCGCCAGCGCAAGCATTTTGCGCAGGGTATCAACGGCTATAAACTGATGCTGGTTTGCTTTGTGGGCAGCTTTGCAGGCGTAGTGGTAGAATCCATCTGGTGCATCCTGCGCCACGGCTATCTGGAAAGCCGGGCGGGATTGGTATACGGACCGTTTAACCTGTTGTACGGAGTGGGTGCGTTGACCTTGACCCTTGCACTGTACCGTTTCCGAAATCGCGGGCGCTGGCTTTCCTTCCTGGGAGGAATGCTGGTCGGCAGCGTAGTGGAATATGTCTGCTCCTGGGGACAGGAATTGATTCTGGGTTCTCGCTCGTGGGATTACAGCCGGATGCCGTTTAATCTGAACGGCAGAATCTGTCTGCTCTATTCCTGCTTCTGGGGTGTGCTGGGTGTACTTTGGATTAAGGACATCTACCCGCGCATGGCAAAGTGGATTTTAAAATTGCCCAACCGCTTTGGCAAGATTGCAACCTGGTGTGTTGCTGCCTTCTTGGTGGTCAACTGCGTGGTTTCGATGGTCGCAGTTTACCGCTGGTCCGAGCGTGTCCATGATGTTCCTGCTTCCAACAGCTTCTGGGAGATGGTGGATGAACGCTTCCCCGACGAACGAATGGAGCGGGTCTATGCCAATATGAATTTTGGTAAGTAGCTACCCGGGAACACAACAATTCTATCTATCATACAAACAGCCGGCTGGAGCGCAACAGCTTCCCAACCGGCTGTTTATTTTTATGGAGCAGATAGACGGCTGGTGCCCTGCCGGAAGTTTGTTTGATTTGCATGAAAAAAATTCTCCGAAAGTTATTTGCCTGTTCACCGTTCTGTCTATCTTTATCCAAAAGTATGGGATAAAATAATCCATCATATAAAGGAGGTCAAAAGGTTCTATGATTGATTATCGTGAAGCGGGAACAAAGGATTTTAATCGCATTGCCCAGTTATCTGCCAAATCATTTGGACATTATCCCTATTTTGACTGTGCTTTTCGTAACGCATTTAAAAATGAAGAAAGCTACAACACTTATATGGAAAAGCTGCATCGGGTCAATATCAAAGCCAATGCACAGCAGAATAAATGTTTTGTTGGCGTAAAAGATGGGGAGATTGTTTCTGCGGCGTTGATACAAGACCCTGCAAAAAAGAAGGCAGATGTTGAGGATTATGTAAAAGCCGGAGGTTTGAGCCTGGTTTATCCGGTTGGTCTTTCAAAAATTTTGGATTTTTTCCATTTTTCAGAGGATGCACGTGCAGATTGTGACCATAAACACCCATCCGCGTGGTATCTCGAAGTTCTGGCAGTGGATAACTCGATGAAGGGTTGTGGTTTGGGAAGTGGTATGTTGCAGGATTGCCTCATTCCCTATGTTCAAAAGCAGGGCGGACAGGAACTGACCCTCATCACCAACACCGAGGGCAACCGCAAATTTTATGCAAAAAATGGATTCCAGGAGTTTTCTCAGCGTACCTTGGAGAAGAACGGTCAAAGAGTTGGAAACTGGAGCTTTTGTATGGATATTCCAAAGCAACAGAATATAGCTTGAGTCATATCGACCTACTGAAATGGATTGGGAAGCGGGACGGTTGCGCGTAAAGAGTTCGGAATATCCCAAAAGGGATATAGTGAAAAACGGATGTTCAACTATACAAAAGTTTCATTCATAAAGCAAAGCAATGTGTATACGGGAAAATCTTTTCTCGCAGTATGGGCGTGGATTCTAATAGAATTGGATAGACGGTATCGCCGCTTATTCTGGAAACGGTGAAATCGACTTTTTAAAATAGTATTTTATACAAGCAAAAGAACAGTGACCTGTTTTACAGGTCACTGTTCTTTTGTACTCGTATTTGCCGAGGAGGTATGGGTGCAATTCGGATTTTTGAATATGTTGAATTTTAGCCTGTTCGCTTTAAGGTCTAAGATGCCAAGAAAATGATATTGTGCCGAAAGAAGGAAGGAAAGATTCACCACAAACAGACAAAAAGCTGACATTTTATGTAATGGACAAACAAATCAGCAAACTTTTGGGCATATCTTGAAAGGAGAGCTTTTTTATCAAATGATTTTGGAGGGATGAACGATGTATACTGCAATGGTGCTGAGCGCCCTGTGCAACATGATTTATCTTGCACTGCATGTGACCGGAAGCAGTTGTTTTCCGCAGCCGCTGAGCAAGGAGGAGGAGCAGGAGTGTCTTAGGCGAATCGAGCAAGGGGATGAAGAGGCAAAGAATGAGCTGATTGAGCACAATCTGCGGCTGGTGGCACATATCATCAAGAAGTACTATGCCAGCTACCGCGATCAGGAAGATTTGATTTCGATTGGAACGATTGGGCTGATCAAAGCAGCTTCTACCTTCAATAGCAGCAAAGGAACAAAATTTGCGACCTATGCAAGCAGATGTATTGAAAATGAAATCCTGATGTATTTCAGGCAAAAGAAAAAGACGATGCAGGATGTTTCCATCAACGACCCGATTGACATGGATAAGGATGGAAATTCGATCACCCTGATGGACATTGTACAAAGTGACGAGAATATTGTGGAAAGCATTGATTTGAGTATCCAGTCACAAAAACTTTACCATTTTTTGGAAACCAACCTCGAGCCGCGAGAACAAAAAATTCTTTCCTATCGCTATGGCTTGTACAACCTCAGACCGCTGCCACAGCGGGAGGTGGCAAAAAAATTGGATATTTCCAGGAGCTATGTATCGCGACGCCGCTAATGTAAACGAAGCCCGGAAAGCCTGATGTAGACAGGTTTTCCGGGCTTCATGCGCGACTTGGATAGCTTCGCGCTTATTGTAAACGATGAGAAAATTCAGGAAAATAAGCGGCCATTCATTACAAACTATATCTAAGAGTCTATACACTACCCCAAATCAAAACAGGGCTCTGTCAGCTGTATCTTTTAAAGGCCGCTCTCCTCAATATATCTATCAAGTAGCTTTAGCATAAAATCCCGATCAAGAATAACCAATCGTCTATTGCTTAGCTTTGCGTAATGATAGAGAAAATATTTCAGTTGATCATCTATTAAATTGGGATAAATTACCCCAACAATATCAGCTCTATCATCATGAAATGCAGACAATACTTGCTGAATTATTTCTCTCCCTAAATCACTGGATTTGGTTATCTTTGGAGAAGTCCTTCCTGGAGGAACAGATTTGGCAATTCCTTGGAAAGTCATATTCTTTCCTTGGTATTTTAGCAACATTGATACATCACCAAACTCGTGACCTTGATGTGGTTGCGGAACGAAACCTTCGAAATTTTCAAATAATTTTAATATGCAGCCTATTTTATTCGCTGATGTACACGGTGTATCCTTGCAATTTGCGCATTTATCATTAGTTGGATGAGAGCATTTTTCTTTAAGATTTTTATAAATTGACTCCAGTTCATCAACCGACTTTACGAGGCTACGTCCACATATTGTCGAAAATTCAGAAATTTCAGAAGGTTTTATTTTTTCGTAGTCAGGACTATAGTGAATTTCAAGTCCTGCTGTAGATATTGTAAAGAATTCATTATTTGAAAACTCAATATCGGAATAATATAGCCGGATGGTTTCAAATAGCTTTTCACAAAAGTCATCTGTTGCAATTAACTCTAACGCTTCGTTAATATCACTAAAATTTGTTACATGCCCACTTTCACAGGCAAACGAAAATGAACCTTGTTGAGTTTCTCCACAGTCACAGCAAATCACTTTTCCTGGTTGTCTTCTCGTAACAGAAAATATGCTGCTTCCACATTTACAACAGCAAGGTATTGCATTTTCTTCACATGTTTCGCAATTAAAAGATATTTTTTCGATGAAAAATTTATTTAGATCAATATAAGCCTGATATACATCAAATGAAATAGGATACGCTCCAATTCCTAATTTTTTGCAACTCAAAATTGCATAGACGATTTCGTTCAAAATTGGAATTGAGGATTGTTTCAGTCCATCCCACATAGAAGACGTAAACATATTAAAGCCGGTAACTGTTTCAAATGTCACATCTGTGGAATTTTGAAAATATCCAATTATATCATTGATGCGCCGGGTACTCCAAGTCCGAAACTGTGATGAGGTGAGACTTTTAGACAAGTACATCTTTCCTTTGCTACAGTTTACACCGAGGGTTCCTGTTGTATTTCCATCTATTTCCTCAACATATTGAGTATTTGTAACATCATAATCTTCATATCCAACAGGAATACAGTTCATTTTTTCACTAAGATTTGGATCAGCCAAAGTGATTTTTTCAAGTTGATTTTCAGGTGGGTTAGAATTATGTTTTGTTACTCGTTTGGCGTTGTCACTCGAAAATACTTTTTCCAATAATTTATTCGTAATTTTGATATTAGTAATATCTGCCGAGTAAAGTTTGCTGAAAAACTTTTTAAGGGAGTTCATCAGTACTTCTGGCATATTGTTTATTGCAACAAAGTTTTTGTTAATTCCTAGCCAGACAAAGCATTCTTTCATCATATAGATAAAAGTAAACTCGCCTTCTGGATTTATATAGTTGAACCTTTGAAGATACGACAGTGATACTTCATATGTATCTCCAAACTTAATGATAGAGCCATATTCTAAGTTTTTGTATTTATCATCATCACCATAGCGCAAGTTAGAAAGATATTCTTGGATTTTATCAGCTAATTCTTCTTGCGATATGGTTTTTATATCCTTTCTTTTGGCCCAAAACAATGTAAATCCAGGTTTCAGTCCATATCTATACTTCTCATAGGCAGAATCAATAATCGATTCTGTTATTTCTGGCGAGCACTCGATTAGCCGAATAAGGTTTGCTCTACTCTGCGTGTTTACCAGTTTTGTTAAATCGTTTGTAGACGATTGCCCTCTAATCTGAAGCAGTCGAGATTCGATGTCTTCTTTCTCGATGTTATTCCAAATCATCCAACGAATGCCCTTGATTTGCATACTTTCCAGTTTAATTCTTTGTTCTTCTGGAATAGTCAAACCTTATCCCCCATTTCATTTGTATTTTGAATTACTGCACATAAAAATATATTGCTGCTAAAGCTTATTGCTAGTTTGAACTAAATAATTGATATGCCCAATGCCCACCTTCACGGTATCTGATTAATTTCTCCCCTTCTACCAAGCTAACAAGAATCCGATTTGCCGTTGCCGCCGATACCTCACACAACTTCCGCACATCGGCGTTCATGATATAGTCGTGAGTTTTGAGATACTCCTGAATCTTGTTCCAGCGAAGAGCGTCCTTATCTATCTTCCTATCGCTCATTCTTCCGCTCACGCTAATTACTTCCAAAAGCGATGCTTTGATGGCTGAGAGCATGAACTCGATAAATACCGTAGACTCTCCGGCATCATTGGAGGCGTTGATGACTGCGTAATATTCCTGTTGTCGGTCATGGATGATAGACTCTACCGGGAGCCAGGCAAAGGCTGGATTCCATTTAGAGAGTAGCAGCGTATGCCACAGGCGACCCACGCGCCCATTTCCGTCGGCAAAGGGATGGATCAGTTCCAGCTCATAGTGGAACACACAACTGCGAATCAGCATGTGCACCTCGCTGGCCTTTGCCCAGTCCAGCAACTCCATGACCAGATCAGGGATATACTGTGGAAGAGTGCCAAAATGCAGGACATGTCCTTCGCTGTCCACCACGCCCACAGGGCGGCTGCGAAACACGCCAGACTCCTCCACCAATCCCCGGGTCATTATGGCATGGGCAGTTAGCAGGTCATCCACCGAATAGGGATCAAGTTCATCCAGCCGCTCATAAATCTCATAGGCATTTTTGACTTCGGCAATATCCTTGGGTGGAGCCAGGACATGCTTGCCGTTCAGCACAGCAGTTACCTGCCCTAGGGAGAGGGTGTTCTGCTCAATGGCTAGAGAACCGTGGATGGTTCTGATCCGGTTGCTGCGCCGCAGCGTGGGATTGGCAGAAAGAGAAGATACAGCTGATAGTTTCCCTACCAGTTCTGCAATCTCTGCCACATAACCGATCATTTGATTGGTAATTTCAAAAGGAGGTTTTTTATTTCTCATGCAAGCACCTCGCCGGGTCGATCTTTATTGTTATTCTATCATGCATCGCTCATTTCATCAATCAAAATGTGTTTTCTTTGAGTGATGTTTTCTGACTTGATACACAGAACTGCTATGATAAATTTCGAAAAAGAGGAATTTATCATGGCATCTATCGTGAAACGAAACAAAAACTTTAGCGTGGTTTACACCACATACACCGAAGTCAGGAAAAAGCAGAAGTGGGAGACCTATCATTCCTATGAAGCGGCACTACAGCGGAAGAAGCAGATTGAACTCATACAGGTACAACAGAAAGAGAACCTGCAAAGTCATGCAGAAACACTCGCAGATCTTCTCCGGGAGCATGTGGCGCTCTATGGACAGTCCCGCTGGTCCTATTCTACCTATACCAACTATGTGGCACTGATGAAAAATCATATTCTCCCTTTTTGGGGGGAGATGCGGCTGACAGAATTCAGCCCGAAAACCATTGCGATGCTGTACAGCAGGATGCGCTATCAGCAGAACTTGACACCGCAAATGCTGACCGCTATCCATAAATTGCTGCACAGCGCATTTGAGCAGGCGGTACTTTGGGAATACGCAGACCGTAACCCATTTCATAAGGTCGCACTTCCAAAATCATTTCCCTGTCCAATGGAAATGCTATCCAATGAAGAAATCAGGAAGTTATTGCAGAATAGCGGATTTTCTCTGCTTGGGATTGCCGTTCATCTTGCCTTTGCCGGCTCTCTGCGAAAAGGTGAGATTCTGGCTTTGACATGGAGTGATGTAGATTTCAAAAGCGGCTCGATTCGCGTTAATAAAACGCTGAAACGAGTGCGGAAGGATGCGATCCAGGCGCTAGACCGAAACGATATTCTCTATCAATTTCCCGCTGTGTTTGATGAGGGGCGGACGGTGATCGTCTTGAAACGGCCCAAAACCAAATCCAGTATCCGTACTGTTTACCTGCCGTCTCATGTGATCGATCTGCTCCAAGACTGGAAAAAGGCACAAACTCCTTGTGGGAGGAATGTACCGGATCTGATCCTCCGGTATTCTTCTGGCAGACCGTTACAGGAAGAGGCACTCCCAAGAATGCTGGAAAAGCAGCTTCTTGCATTAGGTCTTCCTAAAGTGACCTTTCACAGCCTGCGCCACAGCAGCATCACATACAAGCTGATTCTGACCGGCGGAAATATCAAGGCAGTGCAAGGCGATTCCGGACACGCCCAGGCAGAAATGATTACCGAGCGATATGGTCATGTCATCGACTCCTGCCGAAAAGAGTGTGCTCAGAATTTTCAAAAAGAGTTTTATGAATCTTTGTAGTTTCCCCATCAAATAAGCAAGAGCGCCGGTAATTTTCCGGCGCTCTTGCTTTCAAGATTTCCTGATAAAATTTTTGCTAATCAGAGTGGAGTCGAACGACAGTCCTTCCACTTAGGAGTATGGCTTACCATGTGATACACGGTTCGGATGTAACTTCCAATATCATCCCTTACGCAGAATGACTTGTAGTAAACGAACTTTATGGTGCAAAACACCTATTCTGACGCAGTTTTATGTGTCCGTTGGGTGGTCCTATTAGCAAATTCTTAGCAAGAGGACACCCAGCCAAAGCCGATTGCTACTGCCATTCTTCACTCCCTTAGTCAAAATGACAAGGCAAATACATGGAGGTTACTATGGACAAGAAAGAGAAAAAGTCACTGCCGGAACCGCGCACATACACCGTGGAACAAATTGCGGCCATGCTCAACATCGGTCGCACAACCGCATATCAGCTCGTCAAGCAGGAGGAGTTCAGAATCGTCCGCATAGGAAATGCGATCCGCGTCTCTAAGAAATCTTTTGACGAGTGGTTGGAAAGTTTGGAATTGTGAATATCGCTATGAGAATGCCACGGCCTTTTCCCGTGGTATTCTTGTATCACTATCACAAAAACTTCCCTTGCCTTGTCATAAAAATCATTGTTGCTTTTGTTGACTTTATGACATTTTGGAGTATACTATAAAGTAGGAGGATTGAAAGGAGGAACTAACATGGCATACAATATAGCTGAAATTGGAAAGAAAGTTAAATTGCTACGTGAAGCGGCAAGTTTTACACAACAGCAGCTTGCAGACTATCTGTCGGTGGATCAAAGTCTAATATCTAAATTTGAAAAAGGTGAGCGGTCCATAAATTCAGACGCATTAAAGCAGTTGTCTGTTTTATTTTGTTCCCCTATTTCGGCCCTGGTTTCCGATGACGAGGTAAAACCGCTCTACAATGTGGCATTTCGGACAAATGCCATTAGTCAGGAAGATTTAATGGCGTTATCCGCTATCAATAGGATTGCCTTAAACCAACTGCAAATGGATCAATTGGCCGGAGGACTAAAGCATGATTGATAAGATGGAACTTAGCATCAAGGCCTCTCAAATTAGAAAAAAGTTAGGAGAAGATGAATCGTCGCCCATAGATATTTTTGCACTATCACAAACAATAGATTCCCTTACCCTAATGTTTTATCCACTTGGCAAAAATATAAGTGGAGCATGTTTTAAGAACAGCAATTCATCAATTATTGCAATTAACTCAGATATGTCTTTGGGCCGTCAAAGGTTTTCACTGGCACATGAACTTTATCACTTGTTTTTTGATGAAGATCAGTCATCCACAATATGCTCAAGCAAAATTGCCGGTGAAAACGAAAATGAAAAGAAGGCCGACAAGTTTGCATCATACTTCTTAGCGCCACCTGCCGCTTTATATGGGGCTATTCAAAAGCGAAAAAGCCTTACCGGAAAACCACTGTCATTAGGTGATATTATAAGACTGGAGCAACATTTTGGTATAAGTCATCAGGCAATGCTCGTTCGTTTATCAGAAGAAAAAGAAATCTCTGCTGAAGATATTGATTCAATGCAAAGCGGAATTATTTCTGCAGCAGCAAGACTTGGATTTGATGTATCTCTATATAAACCGTCTCCAGAAGATAAAAAAGTACAGGTTTTGGGACATTATATCTACCAAGCAGACAATCTCCTCCAAGCGGATGTTATTTCAATGGGAAAGTATGAGGAATTATTATTAGATGCTTTCCGTGATGATATCGTCTTTGGAGGTGAGGAAGAAGGGGGCGATGTTATTGACTGAGGCACTCTTCTTTGATACAGATTGCTTAAGCGCTTTTCTTTGGGTAGGGAATGAAAGCCTATTACCCCAGTTGTACCCGGGGAAAATCGTTATTCCAAAACCTGTATACACAGAATTAGACCGCCCGTCTATACCCCATCTCAAAGCTCGTGTGGATGCCCTTGTTGCAGCTAATCTTGTAACAATACAGGAAATTGCTGTAGGTGCTGAGGAATATGAAACATATTATCAGCTAACTGAGGAACCCGCACAAGGTCATAAAATAATCGGATTGGGTGAGGCGGCCTCTATAGCACTTGCAAAGCAATATGGCGGAATTGTCGCAAGCAATAACTTCCGAGACATTTCAACTTATATCGAAGAATTTTCTCTTAAATATACAACCACAGCTGATATTCTTGTAGATGCTTATGAACGAGGATTCATTACTGAAAGCCAGGGAAATACTATTTGGAGCAATATGCTATCTAAGCGCAGACGTATAGGAGGCGCATCATTTTCTGACTATCTAAAGTCAAAGAGTAGTTAAAACAAAAAATAGTATTTGTTTCAACGCCACAGGTTCACAAGACCCGTGGCGTTTTTTCATGCCCAGATATAGGGCAGCCGAAAACTGTATCAAAAAAGGTGGAAAATCTGCTGTTCTTTCCCCTGTGTGCCACGAACCGAAAGGGGTATGGCTGTTTTCCCATGCGGGAGGCTATGAAGGCGTACAGACAGATAAACCGCTTAAAATCAACACTTTTTATTTTCACAGGAAGGAGGTGCGAAGATGGCTGTTTTTCGTATTGAAAAGACCCGTGATTATACGGTCATGTCGAACCATCACTTGAAAGATCGAACGCTGACTCTGAAATCCAAAGGGCTGCTGTCCATGATGTTGTCGCTCCCTGACGAGTGGAATTACACCACCAGAGGTCTTGCGGCGATCTGCCGGGAAGGTGTGGACAGCATCGGTGCGGCATTGAAGGAGCTGGAAAACCACGGGTATATCCGGCGCACCCAGCTTCGGGATGAAAAAGGCAAGATCACGGATACCGAGTATGTCATTTACGAAATGCCTCAGTGCGAACCGCCGTCAAGCCCAGGTACGCCTTTACCGGGTACGGCAAAGCCATATACGGAAAACCCGGATATGGGTATCCCGGATACGGCGGAACCGTGTACGGAAAACCCCGCACAATTAAATACTAATCAAACAAAGACTGATTTATCAAGTACGGAGATATCAAATCCTATCCCATCAAATCCCCCTACCCCCGCAGGGGCAAGGATGGGAATGGATCGGATGGGAGCCAGAGAATGTTATCGTGAAGTGATTTTGGACAACATCGAGTACAGCTATCTGGTGCAGGACAGCCATATCGACCGTGAGCAGCTTGACGAAATCGTTGACCTGATCGTGGATACCGTATGTTCTGCCCGCAAAGTCATCCGCATTGCCGGAGATGATTATCCGGCAGAGGTGGTAAAGTCCCGGTTTATGAAGCTGGACAGTTCCCATGTTCAGTATGTCATGGACTGTATGAAGGACAACACCACCTATGTCCGCAATATCAAGAAATACCTTCTGGCGGCGCTGTATAACGCCCCGACCACCATCAACAGCTACTATTCTTCCCTGGTGCAGCACGATATGTACGGGGACGGGCAAAGGGGGCGAGGCTAAATGCAAGAGGAAGTAACGCGGGGCGCCGTAACGCTCATTGTTGACGGAGACAAGCTAAGCGAGCAAGTCTTTGAAAAAGCCGTCAAAAAGTTCCTGGAGGAAATCCAGAAAAGCCAGAAGCCCAAAATCTACCGCGGCAGGCAGAGCCTTAAACAGCTTGCCAGCCAGAACGTCGGTCTTGCCAATATCGAGATCAGTGACAAGAATATCAAGGCTTTCTCCCGTGTGGCGAAGAAATACCATGTGGATTTTGCCTTGAAGAAAGACACCGCCGCAGAGCAGCCCCGTTACCTGGTCTTTTTCAAAAGCCGGGACGCGGATGCCATCACAGCGGCATTTCAGGAGTTTGCCAGCCGGAAAATAAGCTGTGAGGAAAAGCCCTCCATCCGGGAGCGGCTGACCCAGGCGAAGGAACAGGCGGCGGAGAAAACGGAACACCGCACCATTGACCGGGAAAAAGTAAAGGTCAAAGATCGGAGCGTGCAGAGATGAACATGAAAAAACTGTTTTTGCTGAACCTTCCGTATCTTCTGTTCGTGTATTTCTTCGATAAGCTGGCACAGGCTTTTCGGCTTGCGCCCGGTTCTGACCTCTCCGGCAAGCTGCTTTCTATCGGGGACGGCCTCACGGCGGCGTTTTCCTCCCCGTGGCTCAGTTTCCATCCCACGGACCTTCTGATCGGCATAGCGGGTGCGGTGATCCTTCGCATGGCGGTCTACCTGAAAGGCAAGAACGCTAAGAAGTATCGCCACGGGATCGAGTATGGTTCTGCCCGCTGGAGTGCATAATCTTAACTGTAAACAACACCTTTATAGACGCAGGAGGGATATGCACATGAGCAATTACAATAAAATCACAGCCCTTTACTCCCGCCTTTCCGTAGGCGACGAGGACAGGGACGGCGGCGAGAGCAACAGCATACAGAACCAAAAAATCTTTTTGGAGAACTACGCCAAAGGACAGCACCTAACCAATATCCGGCACTACATTGACGACGACGAAAGCGGCAGGTTCTTTGACCGTTCTGCTTATTCCCGCATGATTGAAGATGTGGAAAGCGGCAAAATCGGTGTCTGCATTATGAAAGACCTTACCCGCTGGGGGCGCGACTATCTCCAAGTCGGCAACGCTATGGAGATTTTCAGACGGAACAATGTACGCTTTATCGCAGTCAACAACGGCATAGACAGCGAAAACCCTGACACATTAGAGTTTGCCCCTTTTATCAATATCATGTCGGAGTGGTACGCAAAGGACATCAGCAAAAAAGTGAAAACGGGCATTAAGACCAAAGGCATGAGCGGAAAGCCGGTTGCCACCGAAGCCCCTTACGGCTATATCAAAGACCCGGACAACAAGGACTTTTGGATAATCGACAAGGAAGCCGCCGAGGTTGTACGCCTTATTTTCCGTCTGTTTTTGGACGGGAAAAACCGAAACCAAATCGCCGTATATCTGACACAGGAGCAAATCCCGACCCCTACATTCTACATGAAAGACCGGGGGCGGGGGACTTGTAAAAATAAAACGCTCAATGAGAATAACCGCTACAAGTGGAACAAAGCCACGCTGACCCATATCCTCACGCGGCAAGAGTATTGCGGCGATGTAGTCAACTTCAAGACCGCAAAGCATTTCCGAGATAAGAGAAACCACTATGTAGACA
>SAMEA3387487__coassemble_1771_pt1 | contig 33866 bp, 30 predicted proteins | sample SAMEA3387487__metabat2_high_PE_041 | metagenome-assembled genome bin SAMEA3387487 (sample SAMEA3387487) | Felis catus | biome: Faeces | place: United Kingdom | collected 2012 | reverse complement strand
AGGGTGTCAAGCACAATGCACAGCTGCATGTCAGCCTGCTGGGAGATGCCCGGTTCAAGTTGGGAGAGTATTATACGGACTTTATGGCAACCAGAAACGGGTCGTCCCCTGTCCGGTTTTGATAGAATAGAAAGGAAGAACAGCGATGCTTTCGAAAATGATGTTCCGGCGTCCGCAAAATGACTTGGAGACCGACGGAAGAAAAAATTCCTCTGAGCAGAATCCGGCAGTCCCGGATGAGCTGTGTGTCAGCTGCCCGGCGTGCCGGCACATCCTGTTTTCCAGCGAACTGTATCAGAATAACAGCACCTGCCCGAAGTGCGGACATCTGTTTCGGATGAACGCGCGCAGGCGCATCGAACTGGTTGCAGACGAAGGCAGCTTTGCTGAACATGACAGTGGTTTACAATCGGTCAACCGGTTGGAATTTCCCGATTATGAGCAAAAGCTCAAAAAGGCAAAGATGCTCAGTCGAGAAACCGAAGCGGTCATCTGCGGGGAATGTACCATCCAAGGCTACCGCTGTTGTCTGTTTGCCATGGAAGGCGATTTTATGATGGGCAGTATGGGCTCGGTGGTCGGGGAAAAGATTACCCGCCTGTTCGAGTTTGCCCTTGCACACAATCTGCCGGTGATTGGCTACACCGTTTCGGGCGGAGCCAGGATGCAGGAGGGTATCCTGTCACTGATGCAGATGGCAAAGACCAGCGGCGCTGTGCTGCGCCACAGTCAGGCGGGAAACCTGTATATCAGCGTACTGACCGACCCGACCACAGGAGGGGTGTCCGCCAGCTTTGCGCTGGAAGGGGACATCATCCTTGCAGAGCCGGGTGCGCTGATTGGATTTGCAGGACCGAGGGTCATCGAGCAGACCATCCGCAAGCGGCTGCCGGAAGGATTTCAGCGGGCGGAGTTTTTACTGGAAAAGGGTTTTGTAGATGCCATTGTTCCAAGACAGGAGCAAAGGCAGGTGTTGGGAGAACTGCTGCGGATGCATCGGGCGCCGCAAAAAGAGGAGGATGTGTCGGATGGAAGCCTTTAAACGGGTGGAAGCTGCGCGGGCAAAGGGACGTCCGACCGGCTATGATTTTATCAGCAATATCCTGACCGGTTTTCTTCAGCTGCATGGGGACCGCCGGTTTGGCGACGACCAGGCGGTCGTTGCCGGGATTGGATGGCTCAACGACCTTGCGGTGACTGCCATTGCTATCGACCGCGGCAAGGATACCAAGGAAAAGGTGGCGCGAAACTTTGGCTCGGCGCACCCGGAAGGATACCGCAAGGCGCTGCGGCAGATGAAGCTGGCAGAAAAATTTGGCAGACCGATTATCTGTTTTGTTGACACTGCCGGAGCCTACTGCGGAATCGGTGCGGAGGAGCGCGGACAGGCGCAAGCCATCGCAGAAAATTTGATGGAGATGATGGCATTAAAGGTGCCGGTCATCACCATCCTCACCGGAGAAGGCGGAAGCGGCGGTGCTTTAGGGCTGGCGGTAGCCGACGAGGTGTGGATGTTGGAGAATGCGGTTTACTCGGTCATCTCACCGGAGGGCTGCGCAAGCATTTTGTGGAAGGATGCTTCCCGCACCAGTCAGGCAGCGGAGTGTCTGAAGCTGACCGCACAGGAGCTGCTGGAGCTGGGTGTGGTCGAACGGGTGCTCAAAGAACCAAAAGACCCACAGAAGGGCTTTGATAAGGTTTACCAGCGCATAGGGCGCGACCTGTACAGCGCATTTCAGCAGGGATTACGTCTGTCGGGGGAGGAACTGAGCCGTCGCAGATACCAGCGCTTTCGCAGGATGGGTGCCTTTCTGGAGGAAGAAAACGAATCATTTTAGAAAAGCAAAAGACAATCAGCCGCAGCGGATTTTCCGCTGCGGCTGATTGTTTTATAATGCGATGGCTGTGTGCAGAAGATTGAGCAGAAAGCACAGAGAAAAACCGATGACGGTGGGAAGCAAAATGGACAGCAGGGTCCATTTTGTGCTGCCGGTTTCCTTGTAGATGGTCAGGCAGGTGGTGGAACAGGGCCAGTGGAACAGACACAGCAGGGCAACGGCAGCGGCGGTCCACATACTCCAGCCGTTGGCACACAGCAGGTTGTGCAGAGTAGTCAGGTTTTCACTTTCCATCAGCATCGAGCTTTGCAGATAGCTCATCACTATCAGCGGAAAGACGATCTCGTTGGCAGGAAAGCCCAGGATAAACGCCATCAGAATGACACCGTCGATGCCAAACCAGCGGGCAAACGGGTCCAGGAATTGGGCGCACAGGGTAAGCAGACTTTGCCCATCGATCTGCCAGTTTGCCATCAGCCAAATCACAAAACCTGCAGGAGCTGCCACTGCGATTGCCCGTCCAAGGACAAAGAGGGTGCGGTCGAAGATGGAGCGGACGATGACCCGACCGGCTTGCGGTCGGCGGTAGGGAGGCAGCTCCAGAACGAAGGAGGAGCTTTCCCCTCGCAGCGCCGTCCGGGAGAGCAGACGGGAGGAGAAAAAGGTGACTGCCACCGACAGCAGGATTGCCAGAGTCAGCAGCAGAGCGCTCAGCAGCGACTGTCCTAAACCGCTGCCTACCACAAAAAACATCGAGATTAGCGCGATGAGGGTGGGAAACCTTCCGTTGCAGGGAACCAGGGAGTTTGTCAAAATCGCAATCAATCGCTCCCGCGGAGAATGGATAATGCGGCAGCCCACCACACCGGCAGCGTTGCAGCCAAAGCCCATGCACATGGTCAGCGCCTGTTTGCCGCAGGTGTGGGCTTTTTGGAAACAGTGGTCCAGATTGAAGGCAACGCGCGGAAGGTAGCCAAAATCTTCCAGCAGAGTGAACAGCGGGAAGAAGATTGCCATAGGGGGCAGCATGACCGAAACGACCCACGCCAGCACCCGCCAAACGCCCAGCACCAGACAGTCGTGCAGCCATTTTGGCGCGTGCAGCAGGCAGAACAGGTCGCTCAATCGCTCCTGTACCCAAAACAGCGCATTTGCCAGTAGAGCAGACGGGTAGTTAGCTCCGGTGATGGTCAGCCAGAAGACAAAGAATAACAGCAGGAGCATCACAGGGATGCCGGTCCTGCGGCTGAGAAACAATCGGTCCAGCCGGTGGGACGAACTGTCGTTCGATATTCGGTCGGATGAAAAATTGGAGGTGGTCGGAACAAAAACACAGGCATCACACAGCTGCTCGCAGCGGCGAACCAGTGCGGCAGACAGCTCATCCAGCAGCAGGGCGGGTGTTTTCTGCTCCTGGTTGAGCTGCTGCTCGACCGAAGAAAAGGCGGCAGCAACAGTCGGATTTTCAAGCAGCGGTGTCTCCAATATGCTATCCAGCTGTCGAATAAAATCTTCGTTCCGGCACAGCAGCTGCAACGCTGCCCAGCGACTGCGCATCCCGTCCGGCAGCAGGGGAGCAATCGCCTGCTCAAGCGTTTGGACCAGCGGCTCTATCCGAGGCGGCACCGGCGGCAGCAAAACCTTTTTGCTTGAGGAACGGCTGACCGCCTGCACCGCTTCGGTCAATTCGGTCAGTCCCATCTGGGTGCGGGCACTGGTGCGCACGACCGGGATGCCCAGCTTTTGGGAGAGAAGGTTAGTGTCAATGCGGATTCCCTTTTTTAAAGCCTCGTCCATCAGATTGAGGCACAGCACAACGCGCGGGGTGATTTCCAGCACCTGAAGCAGCAGATGAAGATTGCGCTCCAGGCAGGTGGCGTCGCAGACTACCACGACGGCATCGTGCTGTTCAAAGCAGAGGTAATCCCGCGCAGCCTCCTCCTCGGGCGAATCGGCAGACAGCGAATAGGTCCCGGGCAGATCGACCCAGCGCATCCGCACGCCTTTGTGGCAGCAAGACCCGCTGGCAAGGTCAACGGTTTTTCCAGGCCAATTTCCGGTGTGCTGGTGCATACCGGTCAAGGCGTTGAAGATGCTGCTCTTGCCGACGTTTGGGTTGCCTGCCAGGGCGATGGTCAGGTCGGCATCGGCTGCGGGAAGGGGAGAGAAAGATGATTTTAAAAACGGCATTTTCATCACCTCCCACAGCCAGGGTTTGGGCGGACAAAGATGCTGCGGGTGTCCACGTTGCGCAGGGCAATGACCGTAGAACGAATCGAATAGGCGACCGGGTCCTGCCAGGCGCTTTTGTACAGGCAGCGCACTTTGGTGCCTTCAATCAGTCCAAGGTCGTGCAGACGGCGGCGGATGGGACCGCTCAGATTCAGATGGTCCACTGTGGCAGTTTCCCCTTCATGCAGTTGGGAAAGACGACAAAGCGATGAAGTAGACATAATTTTTTCGCTCCTTTGCGATCAATCAAGATAGCTCAAACAGCTTCTGATGCAGTCTATGCCTGATTTTGCAAAAAGGTGTGCAACTTTCCACACTTCTCTGTACAGACGGTGGATTTTGTAGTATCCTAAAGAAAAGAATCAGAAGGAGGAAATCGGTATGATTGCAAAAGGAGAGCTTGTGCTCGCTCCGGTACAACAGCAGGATCTTGCGTTTTTGATGCAGAGTGGTACACAGGAGTGGCGCGGGGAGTATCAGGCTGCACAGATGACTTCCCTGATGCAGCTTGAGCAGGAGCTGGCACAAGGAAAGCTGTTCTGCAAAAATCTTTGGACACTGGTGGTTTTTCTGGAGGAGCAGCCGGTGGGTGTCGTGAGCGTTCACTTTGTACGGGAAGGTCTGGTGCGTCTGGAGATTCAGCTGGCAGGCTCCTGCCAAGGTCGAGGATTGGGCAGCACCGTTTTGCGTTTGGTGCGGGACTACCTGCTGGAAAATGAGCCGGTGGTCCGGTTGGAAGCTGAGACCGATGTGGAAAACGTTGCAGCACAGAAGATGCTTGAGCGCTGCGGCTTCCACGCAGAGGGTGTACTGGGACGCTACCGCTTTCATCATGGACGCTACCATGACTGTTATCTATACAGCTATTTAAAGGATTAGATTGCAGTCAGCCTGTACGACTAAAATCGTGCGGGCTTTTCTTTTGGGACGAAAAAAGGAAAAATAAAAAGAAACGATGAAAAAAGGTTTGTAAAACAGAGAAAAAGCGCTATAATAAAAGAACGACAAACTCAAGAAAAAGGAGAAGATGTATGGCAAAAGCAGTTTTATCCGAACAAGCAGCGGCATCCACACAAAATATCTATCAGCTTGACGGAAAGGTGCCGCTTCTTAAGGCAATCCCCTTCGGGCTTCAACACATCCTTGCCATGTTTGTGGCAAACCTGACTCCGATTACCCTGATTGGAGCAGCCTCCGGTCTGGACCATGCGCAGATTGCAGTCCTGCTGCAAAATGCGATGTTCGTTGCAGGCATTGCGACCCTCATCCAGCTGTATCCCATCTGGAAGATTGGTTCCCGCCTGCCGGTCGTTATGGGTGTCAGCTTTACCTTTGTGACCATCCTCAGCTATGTAGGTACAACCTACGGTTACCCGACGGTGATGGGAGCGGTGCTGATTGGCGGCTTGATCGAGGGAACACTGGGTCTGCTGGCAAAGTACTGGAGAAAAATCATCACACCGGTTGTGGCAGCGTCGGTGGTAACCGCCATCGGTTATTCCCTTTTCACCGTTGGAACCCGTTCCTTCGGCGGAGGATATACGGAGAATTTTGGTTCCCCTCAAAACCTGCTGCTCGGTACGATTACGCTGGTGGCATGCCTACTGTTCAATATCTTTGCAAAAGGCTACTGGAAGCAGCTTTCGGTGCTGGCAGGTCTTATCATCGGCTATCTGGTTGCACTTGCCATGGGTATGGTAGACCTCAGCGGCATCTTTTCGGGCGGTTATCTTTCGCTGCCTCGTCTTCTGCCGTATTTTCCTGAGTTTAACATCGGTGCAATCGCTTCGGTCACCATCATCTTCATGGTGTCCGCCGCAGAAACCATCGGCGATACCACCGCGGTGGTGTCGGGCGGGCTGGGCAAAGAAATCCAGACCAGCGAAATCAGCGGTTCGCTTGCCTGCGACGGTTATGCCAGCGCCATTTCGTCGCTGTTCGGCTGTCCTCCGGTGACCTCCTTCAGCCAGAACGTAGGCTTAGTCAACATGACCGGCGTGGTCAACCGCTTTACCCTGATGACCGGCGCCGTCTGCATGATGCTGGCAGGTCTGCTGCCACCGGTGGGCAACTTCTTTGCCAGCCTGCCGGAGTCGGTGCTGGGCGGATGTACTTTGATGATGTTCGGAACCATCATGGTCAGCGGAATCCAGATGATTTCCAAAGCAGGCTTCTCCCAGAGAAACGTCACCATCGTGGCGCTGTCGCTGGCGGTGGGAATCGGCTTTACCTCCGCAAGCGAAATGGACATCTGGAGAATCTTCCCGCAGGTCATCCAGGATGTCTTTTCGGCAAACTGTGTAGCAGTGGTATTTGTAATGTCCATCCTGCTCAGCGCCCTGCTGCCAAAGGATATGGAAATCAAACGCGACGTCAATGCAAAATAATTCCAGCAAAAAAGCTCAGGCACTTTTGGGTGTCTGAGCTTTTTACATAGCAGGTTATTCTTCTGCGGGAAGTTTCTCCTCCTGTTGCCGGGGAACTTGAGAGGTGTACTGAAAATCCGACAGGATAAAGCTGGCGTCCTGCTCAGGACATTCGATGCGCAGAAGAGCCAGCGTCTGCTCCTCCAGCACGACCGAGCAGCTGCCGCCTTCCTGAATCGGGAAGGTCAAACGAAAGGAGCCTTCCTCCGGTTCTATCTGAATCTGCTGCTCGTCCAGACCATCTGCCAGCTGCTCAAGAATCTGCATGAACAGCCCGGCTCCCGACTGGGAGAGCAACTGCTGACTGGAGAGGTCGCAGCTCATCCCCTTCCATGCAAGGCTCGTCTTGCCCTCGCTTTGCCGAATCTCAAAGCCGTCTAGGGAAGGAGGAGAGAAGAATCGCAGAGAAGATTCCCCGATAAAGCTCTGTGAAAAGAGCGACTGGGCGCGAAAATCGCCGCGTTGCAGCTGCACGGTGCAGCTGATGCCGCCGGAAAGGTCGGAGGACAGACGATTGAGGTCGGGAGCGCTTTCTTTTTCCTGGCGCAAAAAGAGGATGCCGCCGATGATGACAGCCAGCAGCGCCAGAACGAGCAACAACTTTTTGATACTAAAAAAACGGGACAATGTTTGCAGCATAAAACCGCCTCCTGAAAAGATGTCAGCGGATGCAAACTGTCCCGTTTTTCATTGGAATATTTTTAACGGATATGTTCTTTGAGCAGCTCTCCCAAGTCCTTTAGAATGTCGTCCGGCTGCATATAGTATTCCGACAGGCGCTGTACACAGCGGTCGGCAGCAGCTCCGTGCAGGTAGGCAGCACAGACGGCAGCATCAAACGGCTCCATCCCCTGGCTGACCAGAGAAGCCAGAATACCGGTCAGAACATCCCCGCTGCCGGCTTTAGCAAGTCCCGGGTTGCCGGTCTGGTTGATGAAGGTCCGTCCGTCCGGGGAGGCGATGATGGTGTGCGCTCCCTTGAGCAGGATGATGGATTTGAGCTGGGCGGCAAGCTCCTGTGCGCACAGGACCGGAGCCTTTTGAATCTCGGCTACGCTGGTGCGGCAGATTCTTGCCATTTCGCCAAAGTGTGGGGTCAGGATGACAGGACATTTTGCATCCGATACAATGGATATGTCCATCGCCAGGTTGTTTATGCCATCCGCATCGATGATGACCGGACATTTGGCAAGGTAGAGGACCTCCTCGAGGATGCCGCGCTGCCGCTGACCGGTTCCCATGCCGCAGCCGATGGCAACCGCAGAAACGCCGTTGAGGGCGCTGGCAACGTCGGCAGCCGTTTCGATAAAGCAGAAAGGAGAGTGAACCAGGTGCATGGCTACGATGGGATAAATCGCCTGTGGAACGGCGGTGACCACATATCCTGCACCGCTGCGCAGGGCGGCAGTGGAGGATAAAACGGCAGCTCCCGTGCAGCCGATGCCGCCAGAGATGTTGAGCAGCTTGCCGGTCGAGGTCTTGTGCGCGTCCGGCTGACGCTGCGGGATGCGGGAGTAGACATACTCCTCGTCGGCAACAAAGTGGTCAAACGGAATCTTTTCATATGCCAGCGGGTCGATTCCGATGGAGCCCAAGGTGACCTGACCGAGCTGTGGAAGATATTTAGGCAGCAGATGAGCGGTTTTGTAGCTGTCGAATGCGATGGTGAAATCGGCGTTGACTGCATCCTGCGCCGCTTCACCGGTGTCACAGTTGATGCCGCTGGGAACATCCAGCGAGAATACAGCGGCGATGGCAGAATTGATTTTTTCGGTGATCTGGCGGCGGCGCACATCCATCTCACCGTGGAATCCGCTGCCGTAGATGGCATCGACAATCACATCCACCTGCTCGAGCGCTTCGTTGACCGCCTCGGGCTGCTCCTCAAAGGAAAAAACAGGCAGCTCCATCGAGCGGGCAAGGTGCAGCATACGGGCGGCATCATCGGTTTTTGGTTCGCCTTCGGTCAGCACGATGGTGACGGCAGCTCCCTGCTCGGCAAGCTTTCTGGCGACGACAAAGCCGTCCCCGCCGTTGTTTCCTTTTCCGCAGAAAACGATGCAGTTCAAATCACTGACATCGTGCAGCGTCTGAAGGATGAAATTGGCAGCCGCACAGCCGGCGTTTTCCATCAGGCGCAGGTAGCTCATCTGATATTGGATCGAATTTTGCTCGATCTGTTTCATCTGTTTGGAGGTTACGATCCTCATACAGTCATATCCTTTCTATACTGAAATCATGCTTGGCAGCACGAATTGTTCTCATTCAAATTATAGCAAGTTTGCACCGGGCGCACAAGCGTATTTTGATAGAATAAGAAAGAAAACCGGGCAGATTTTTACAGATGATTTTACAGGGGTTTGACAGCTGTGATTTTGGCAGACAGAATATACTCTCCCACCGTCAACTCGCCTCCCCATTTGCGCTCATATTCGGGGGAAACCGGTTGGGTCACGATTTGAATTTCAGAAAATCCGCAGCGGGAAATCATCTTTTCCAGTTCTTCGACCGAAGAAGCTCCCGACACTCAGCAGGCGTGCATCTTTTCGTCGGCAAGGATTTCCTGCGGCAGCTCCTTCATGATGACAATATCGGAGATACCGATGCGTCCGCCCGGTTTGAGTACCCGGAAGATTTCACGGTAGACGCGGGGTTTGTTGGAGGAAAGATTGATGACACAGTTGGAGATGACCACATCGGCGGTGTTGTCGGCAATGGGCAGATTTTCGATTTCTCCCAGACGAAATTCCACATTGCGAAAGCGGTTTTCTTTGGCAAGGCGGCGAGAGAGGGAAAGCATTTCGTAGGTCATATCGACACCGATGACCTTTCCGCGCCTGCCGGTCAGATGGGATGCCAGAAAGCAGTCGAAGCCGGCTCCGCTGCCAAGGTCTACGACCACCTCGCCCGGCTGTACCGAAACGATGCGGAAGGGGTTCCCGCACCCCAATCCGAGGTTGGATTCTTCGGGAGCAAGGGCGATTTCCTCCGGGGTGTAGCCGATGCTCTGGCTGACAGCGGTGCTTTCGCGGGAGGAGAGGATGATGCCCTCCTTGTTTAAGGCGATGTCGGAATAACTTTTCACAAGCAGTTGGTTGGGATGGTTCATTTTTGTTCTCCTTTCGGTAATCCTTTTGATTGTACCATAAACCTGCCCTTTACGGCAATGTGCGCGGGCAGGGTGTGGGGAAATTTTGTGGAAAATCGCAGAATTTTGTGAAAAAACAAAAGAAGCACCCATTTACCACTTGAAACCGACCACAAGTTGTGCTATCCTAAAAGCTATTCAGAATAAATTGCATAAAAACGCAAGGAACAGGTCCAGTAGCATCTTGAGAGCAAGCTGTCCGACAGAGAGCGTCCGTCACAGGCTGAAAGCGGCGCAGACAGACAAGGGTGTGAACCTTCACCTGGGAGCGGTCCTTTTGAAACAGCAGTAGAAAGGAACGGAGGGCACCGTTATCTGCACAATGAAGCTGCCGGTCTGATTGGACCGGAAGATGGGTGGTACCGCGGAAAGTTACCTGGCTTTTCGTCCCAGACGTCACAAAGGCGTCGAGGGGCGGAAAGCCTTTTTTATGCGCAAAAACTGTATTGATGAAAGGAATGACAGAGAATGAAGGAGCAGTTGGAAGCAATCGCAAAAAAAGCGTTTGAAGAGCTTGCACAGTCTCAGGACCTGAAGGCTCTGGACGCTGTTCGAGTAAAATATCTTGGAAAAAAAGGTGAGTTGACTGCCATCTTAAAGCAGATGGGCAAGCTGTCTGCGGAGGAAAGACCGGTCATCGGTCAGCTGGCAAACCAGGTCAGAGGCGACATCGAGGAAAAACTGGAGCAGACCAAATCGGAGCTGGAAAATAAGATGCTCGACCTGCGTCTGGCTACCGAAACGCTGGACGTTACCCTGCCGGGCAAAAAGAATGTCATCGGCAAAAGACATCCGCTGACGGTGGTGCTCGACGAGCTCAAAGAAATCGTCATCGGCATGGGCTTTGAGATTGCACAGGGTCCCGAGGTCGAGCTGGACTACTATAACTTTGAAGCGCTCAATATTCCAAAGGACCATCCGGCGCGCGACACACAGGACACCTTCTACATCAACGACAACGTTGTTTTGAGAACACAGACCTCCCCAATCCAGATCCGCGTTATGGAAAACCAGAAGCCGCCAATCCGCATCCTGGCTCCGGGTCGCGTGTACCGTGCAGACGAGGTGGATGCGACCCACTCCCCTCTGTTCCATCAGGTAGAGGGTCTGGTGGTAGATAAAAACATCACCATGGCAGACCTGAAGGGTACACTGGAGGTGTTTGTTAAAAAACTGTACGGCGAGGATACCGTTGTTCGTTTCAGACCGCACCACTTCCCATTCACTGAGCCTTCTGCCGAGCTGGACGTTCAGTGCTTCCACTGCCACGGCGAAGGATGCAGCCTGTGCAAGGGCGAGGGCTGGATTGAAATCCTCGGCTGCGGAATGGTACATCCAAAGGTACTGACCAACTGCGGCATCGACCCGGAGGAATACAGCGGCTTTGCGTTCGGTATGGGTCTGGAGCGTATGGTTATGATGCGCTACAACATCGACGACCTGCGCCTGTTCTATGATAACGACATCCGCTTCCTCAACCAGTTCTAATCAAACGGCTGGAAAAGCGTTTCTTTTAAAAATCATTCATACTGCAAGATAAGGGAGCTTTTGCCTGCGGCAGTCTGCGGGTAAAGCAAGAAAGGAAGGGTAAATCATGGATCTTTCGATCAGATGGCTGAAAGATTATGTAGATATTGGAGACATCTCCATGCGGGATTTTTCCGAAGCGATGAGTATGTCCGGCTCCAAGGTGGAGGGCTGGACCACCGAATTTGAAGATGTAAAAAATGTAGTGGTAGGAAAGATTCTGTCGGTGGAGCCACACCCGGATTCCGACCACCTGGTCATCTGCCAGCTGGATGTTGGGCAGCAGGAGCCGGTCCAGATTGTCACTGGAGCCTCCAATGTCCATGTAGGCGATATGGTTCCGGCAGCTCTGCACAAATCCCAGCTGCCAAACGGAGTCAAAATCACAAAGGGTAAGCTCAGAGGCGTGATGTCCAACGGCATGATGTGCTCGATTGCAGAGCTCAATCTGACCAAAGGGGATTTTCCGTACGCTGCCGAGGACGGCATCTTCCTGCTGCAGGAGGACTGCCAGGTAGGACAGGACATTGCTTCTGCCATCGGCTGCAACGACACCTGTGTGGAATTTGAAATCACCCCAAACCGCCCGGACTGCCTGTCGGTGCTGGGTCTGGCAAGGGAAGCTGCTGTTACCTTCGGCAAAGAGTTGAAGATGCACACTCCGCAAGTCAAGGGCTGCGGCGGCGACATCCACGACTATCTGTCGGTAGAGGTGCGCAACCCACAGCTGTGCCCACGCTATACCGCAAAGGTCGTGAAAAATGTTAAAATCGGTCCGTCCCCACGTTGGATGAGAGAGCGTCTGCGCGCCAGTGGTGTTCGTCCAATCGACAACATCGTTGACATCACAAACTATGTCATGCTCGAGTACGGACAGCCGATGCACGCCTTTGACATCGAGTATGTCAAAGACCACAAGATTATCGTCCGCAATGCCGTTTCCGGCGAAACCATCCAGACGCTCGACGGAGCGGACAGAACCCTCAGCGAGGATATGCTGGTGATTGCCGACAGCGAAAAGGCAAGCGCAGTAGCGGGCGTCATGGGCGGCGAGCACAGCGGCATCAATGAAAACACCCACACCGTTGTCTTTGAGTCCGCCTGCTTCAAGGGCAGCTCGGTGCGTATCACCGCCAAAAAGCTGGGCATGAGAACCGAATCTTCCGGTCGTTTTGAAAAAGGCTTGGATGCACAGAACTGTCTGCCGGCAGTGATGCGTGCCTGCGAGCTGGTCGAGCTGCTGGGAGCCGGCGAAGTAGTGGACGGCGTCATCGACGTGGACAACACCAACTACCAGCCGACCAGAATCCACCTGGATGCAGACTGGACCAACCGCTTCCTGGGCACCGACATCCCGAAGGAGCAGATGGTTAAAATCCTGACCGACCTGCAATTCCAGATGGAGGGCGATGAAATCATCGTTCCGCCCTTCCGCTCGGATGTAGAGCACAAGGCAGACATTGCAGAGGAGATTGCCCGCTTCTACGGATACAACAACATCCCGACCACCATCGCAAAGGGAAGCCCGGAGGGTGGCTACAACGAGTACCAGAAATTTGAAAGAGTGGTCAACCAGAATATGCTGGCACAGGGAATGTATGAAATCATGACCTACTCGTTTGTTAGCCCGAAGCAGTATGATAAAATCAGACTGCCAAAGGATGACCCGAAGCGCCAGTCGGTGGTCATCCGCAATCCGCTCGGCGAGGACACCAGCATCATGCGCACCAATGCTATTCCGTCGATGATGGATATTCTGTCTAAAAACTACAACAACCGCAACGGCGCGGTTTCTCTGTACGAAATCGGCAATGAGTACATTCCGGTCGAAGGTGAGCTGCTGCCGGACGAGGTGCCAAACCTGGTGCTGGGAATGTATGGGGACGACAAGGACTTCTTCACCCTCAAAGGAGTGGTGGAAAACCTGCTGGACACTCTGGCAATCCGCGAGTATGATGTGGATGCCAAGTCCGACGACCCGACCTTCCATCCGGGACGCTGCGCAGTTCTCTCCAAGGATGGGGAAGAATTTGGCATCATCGGGGAGGTTCATCCGCTGGTTTGCGCAAACTATGGCATCAATACCCGCGTCTATGTGGGCAAACTCAAACTCAGAAAGCTGTTTGCCATGATGGATACCCAGCGTTCTTACGTTCCAATGCCAAAATTCCCGGCTTCCACCCGCGACCTTGCACTGCTGTGCGACGATGCACTGCCGGTGATGACAATGGAAAAGGCAATCAAAGCCGCTGCCGGAAAGATTCTAGAGAAGATCGAGCTGTTCGACGTCTACAAAGGAAGCCAGATTGCCCAAGGGAAGAAGAGCGTTGCCTTCAATATCAGTATGCGTGCTTCCGACCGTACCCTCACCGACGAGGAGGTCAACGGCGCGATGAGCAAAATCCTCAAGGCACTCGAGGAGCTGGGCGCACAGATTCGTTCCTAATGTGACAGGGAGGATGCAAAACAGGCATCCAATCAGAAGTATCAATATCTGTTTTATGAAAACAACAAGAAGGCTTCCCGCAGGGAAGCCTTCCTGTTTATCCAAGTCCAATTAAAAGGATGGGTGCAGCGTTGCCATAACATCCATAATCGAGCAGAAAAATTATTTTACATGAGATGATTTGTTCATAGCAGTATGGTAGAATGATGATGATGAGAAATCGGAATTGTGCTACGGTGATAACATGAAAAAATTAGAAATAGCTTTTACAGATACAAGCGAAAAAGTTGTGATTGATGAAACTGCATTGATTATAGCTATTCGTAACAAAACTACACCCGATGGCTTAACCGAGAGTTTTATATTAGATTTTGATGAGGACTTGCCAGATAAATTATTGAAATATCCTCTGATGTTTTATATCTATGATGATTTACCAATCTTAAAATTATATAGGAGCGTATATATTTCCTCGTATCAATGGATAAATTAGAGCAATGTAACTTCCATTGAACAGATAAACTGAATCCACTTGGCTGCGCTGTTGCTCCTGATGCGCCAACGTCGCTTTTATTATGGAAAATGCAAGCGCCGGTTTGTTGGGAGAAGGATCTTTCCAGAGTGATGTTATCTCACGAATGGCACTGATTTTGTTTTTTCAGCTTGTCTTGTGGAAGAGGAGCTGGCGAGATTTTGGGAATACAACCATCCTGTCAATCGGGAAAATGAAGATGGAACGAAAGGAGAAAGCAAGAATGCTGATTTTAGAATTTGAGGAACACCGGACCAACGAAGAAGGAAAAGAAATTTTTGAAAGCTGCGACTGGTGGAAGGAGCTGGTGAGCAGAGCAGCACAGGACGCCGACCGCTTTGAGGTGCGCTGCTGGGAGGACGAGCAGGAGGGAATTGCCTTTGGACAGCAGTACGGTCAAAAGCAGGAGAGCAGCACCAAAGAAATCGTTTTTGCCGGAGAGTTGACCGGGCAGGCGCTGTCTGCGCTGGTCGGTGACTGTGTGGGAGCAGACGGGGTTTTAAAATATTTTACCTTGAATCTGTACGCAAGAGAAAAGCTGCTCTTTAGCAGCTCACATTACGGCTCGGAGATTTACTGGATGAAGGACAGCTTTGCTGAAATCGGATTTTTGATGATGCTGACAAAAAAATATCCGCTCATCAAAGGCTTTGATAAGCGGTAAACAAACAAGGTCGATTCCAGAAAGGAATCGACCTTGTTTTATGCGTTGGTTTTTTGGGTGTAGCGGGAAAAGATGAGCGAATCTATCGCGGCAGAGTAGCCTTCGGAATCAAACCCGAGTTTTTGCAGCAGAGCGATGCTGGCTGCGTTTTCCTGCTCAACGCAGCAGACCATTTCCCGCTGCGGGTAGAGCTGATGGAGCCGTTCTGTTAAAGCAGACAACAGTTCAAAGGCAAAGCCCTGTCGATGAAAGTGATAGGAGATGGTGTAGCCCAAGGTGATGGTTGGGGCTGCAAGAGAAAGGAAGAGGTCACCCACTAAAAGGTTATCCTCCTTGCGTGCAATGGCAAGATGCTTTTTGCCGTCGTGGCTCAGATCGTCCGCAGAGGAAGAGCGGATGAGGTTGAGCAAAGGCTCTGCCTGCCGGAATTGACCGCGCTGCCAGCGAAAGCAACGTTCATCGTTGCGGTAATCCAGCAAGCTTTCCAAGTCCTCCTCTGTAAAATTGCGCAGAACAAGACGTTCGGTGGTCAAAAATTCCATTTCAATGCCCTCCTCTTCATTGTTGCCTATTTTTTCGGTGCAAAGACGCCCCAGCCGTCCATCTCCAGCGCGATGATGTGGGAGCGGGTGTAGTGGATGATGTTGTCCAGCCGCTTCTGCTCGTCTTTCGAGTGCAGGACAAAGGAGATGCCTTCCTTTTTGGCACGACCGGTCCTGCCGATGCGGTGCAGATAGGCGTCGTTTTCCTGCGGGATGTCGTAGTTGAAAACAACCTGGATGTCGCTGACGTCGATGCCGCGGGCAGCTACATCGGTGGCAACCAGAATGTCGATCTCACCAGCTTTGTACTGCTCCATGATTTTGTTTCGCTCCGACTGGCGCATATCCCCGTGCAGGCAGGCGGTGTTTAGCCCTTGGGCGTACAGCTGCTCGGCGACCATGCCGGTGGTGTACTTGGTGTTGCAGAAAACAATGGCGCGCGACACCTCAAATTGCTTCATCAGCCGCAGGATGATTTCAATTTTCTCACGCCCGATGCACCGGATGCTGTACTGGTCGATCTTCGGTTCGCTGTCCTGTACCGGCAGCACAGTGATTTCCTCCGGGTCGCGCTGGTACAGCCAGCCGATGTCCATGACCTCGCGGGAGATGGTGGCAGAAAACATACACATCTGCTTGAGTCCTTTTAAGCTGTCCAAAATCTTGCGGACATCCTTGTAAAAGCCCATGTCCAGCATCTTGTCCGCCTCGTCGAGGACCGCCATGTTCACCTTGCTTAAAACGACCGAACGGTGCTGCATCAAATCCAGCAGACGTCCGGGTGTGGCAACCAGAATCTGTGCGCCTTTTTTTAGCTGCTGCTTCTGTTTTTCCATCGACTGCCCGCCGTAGACCACCACCGTGCGCAGCTGCGGCAAAAACTGGGTCAGCTGGCGCAGGTCGTCACAAATCTGGGTGGCAAGCTCGCGGGTAGGCGCCAGGATGATTGCCTGCACGTCGGAAGAATCGGTGTCCACCCGCTGAATCAAAGGAATACCAAAGGCACAGGTCTTGCCGGTGCCGGTGGGTGCCTTTGCAATGACGTCTCGTCCCGTTAGCATCGGCGGGATTGCTTTGCTCTGCACTTCGGTCATCTGTTGAAAGCCCATCTGCTCGACCGCCTGTAAGATAGCGGCATCGACGGGCAAAGAGGAAAAGAGGTTTTGCTCCATAATAATTTTTTTACCCTCCAAAGCTTTCAGTCATAATCTTTTGCTCGTTTTGTAGTATAATGCTATTATACCATAAAAAGGAAGATTTTGCACGGGCTTGGGAAAATAGAACGTTTCTATACGAAAAAGGAAGGATAAATCCCGATGGATGAAGGAAAGGAAAAGGAAAGACGGATGGAAGAAGTGCAGGAGCAGATGACGGCAAAGCGGATTTTGTACCGCAAGAAGGACAGCAGCTGGTTTGGAAGCGATTACAATGTCAACCTCTACCAGGGGTGCCCGCATGGGTGTATCTATTGCGACAGCCGCAGCGAGTGCTATGGGGTGGAGCATTTTTCACAGGTGCGGGCAAAGCGGGATGCGCTGGATTTGCTGCAAAAACAGCTGGCATCCTGCCGAAAAGGAGGTATGGTGGCAACCGGTTCAATGTCCGACCCATACAATCCGCTGGAAGAAAAACAAAGACTAACCCGCGGGATGCTGACTTTGCTGCTTCGCTACTCCTTTGGAGTCAGCATTGCCACCAAAAGCAGCCTGGTGGAGCGGGACATCGACCTGCTGGAGCAAATCAAAGGGTATGCGCCGGCGCTGGTTAAGCTCACCATTACCACACCGCATGACCGTTTGGCAGAACAGCTGGAGCCGCACGCACCCTCCTCCTCCCGGCGACTGCAAACGCTGGAACGTCTGCGCGCACGGGGAATCTTTGCAGGCGTGCTGCTGATGCCGGTCCTTCCCTTTTTGGAGGACAATCCGAAGGACATTCGTCTGCTGGTCGAGCGGTGTGCGCAGGCAGGAGCAAAATTTATCTACCCTTATTTTGGAGTGACCCTGCGGGACCGGCAGCGGGAATATTTTTTGGAGTGCCTGGAAAAAAGCAGACCAGATGTTCGGAAAAAATATCTGGTGTTGGGTGAGCAGTATGACAACCGCTGCCCGAATGAAAAAGAGCTGTGGCAGGTGTTTTGTGAGGAATGCAAAAAGTACGGCATCCTGTGGCGGATGGAGCAGATCATCACAGCTTCTAAAGAGCCGTATCAAAACGAACAGCTTTGCCTTTTTCGGTAGCAAAACAGGGAGGACGCATCCGATGCGTCCTCCCTGTTTTTTTCAGAATAGATAGTTTAGCGCAGTCTGCCCTTGCTGTTGGTATTGGAATTCCCACGCTGAATGAAGTAGCCGATGGCAACCCCGATAAAGGCAATCATAATATAGGTGACCCAAAACGGCCACACGCTGCTGTCGTAGAACAGGAAAATGGTGGGCAAAAAAAGAAGAGCGACCAGAATCGGGTAATGCAGGTGCAGACCGTTTTCTCTTCCGCACAGGATGCCGCAGATCAGGCAAACCAGCGGGAAAAGGACAAAGAGGGTCAGCGACATCAGGGTGACCGAATCGAAGCCGAAGAACAGGATCGGCGCGCCCAAAAAAGCGGTCAGGGTGACGATGGAGCAGTCCACCAGTTTCTTTGGATTTTTCATAAGCAAAGGGTTCTCCTTCCAGATTGATGCAGTTGTTGGTGTAACTTTCAGTATACCATATCTGCACCATCCTTTCAACTGCTGCATATTGCAGCAAGGAAGTTCATACCATTGGATAGACACAAATCTGCACGGACAGACGGCAGCACAGGCAAAACAGCCGGCTCTGACCGCTGCCGGAAAAGGAAAGAGAGGTCATTGGTATGGAATGTAATGCAATCAGGCAGGCAGTCTGCGCAAATGAGGTGGTGTATGATTCGGTCGTGGAAGTTCCGCTGGAAAACGATGTCATCCTGCCGGATTATTGTCCCGATATTGTCAAGGTTCTAAAATGCACAGTGAACGCCTGCGTATCTTCGACCCAGGTGCAGGGCAGGCAGATGACCCTGGAAGGGATGTGTACCGTCCATCTTTTGTATCTGGGCGAGGACAGTGCAGGTTCCTCTTTGCAGCTGCGCAGCATCGACACCCGAATGCCGTACAGCAAAACGGTCGATTTAAAGGGAGAAGCCCAGCGGCTGCTGGTGCTGGCACAGATGGATTCCTCCTACTGTAACTGCCGTGCAGTCAGCAAAAGAAGGCTGGAGCTAAAGCTCTCTTTAAGCCATCGGGTGTGCGCACTCAGCGCCGGGGAGCAGCAGCTGATTGGAGATAGCGCAGAGGATACCCAGCAGCCACAGGGTTTGCAGCTGCGCAAACGGATGCTCGAACAGTGCTGCTTTGTTGTCCAGCCGCGGGAGATCATCGACATCCGTGAAGAGCTGGAGCTGGGTGGGTCAAAGCCGGCAGTGCGCAGCATGATTTCTTCGCGCGGATGTGCGGTGATGAGCGACCACAAGCTGATTTCCGGGAAAATCGTGACCAAGGGTGAGCTGCGCATTACCGTGCTGTACAATGGAGAATCCTCCACCGAGGAGGGCGCACAATCGGAAAAGGAAAACATCCAGCAGATGGATTTTGTTTTGCCCATCAGTGCGGTCATTGATGCGCCCGGAGCGGACGATGGCTGTCTTTGCCTGGCAGATTACAGCCTGTGCGAGCTGGAAATTTCACCAAAGCTGGACCAAAATGGGGAAAACACTCTCTTCGAGCTGGAAGCAAAGGTCAGCGCTACTGCGCAGGTCTGTCGGATTCAACAGGCGCAGGTAGCGGATGACTGTTATTCCACCCGCTACGAGTGCGAGGGTCAGCTGCGCCCCTTAAGCTTTCTGGAGTCGATGCAGCCGGTGGAGGAAAGTTGCCTTTATAAGGGAGAAGTTGAGCTGCCGGAAGGGGTGGAGGAAATTTTGTCCGGCTGGGGTCAGGTCAGCGGCAGTGCCGTCCGCTTTGAGGAGCAGGAGGGGAAACAGACGGCAGTCCTTCAGGTCAATCTGGATTTGTGCCTGCTGGCGCTGGATGCCGACGGAAGTATTCAGTTTTATAACAAGACCGAGCAGATGGAATGTCCGTTTGCAGCAGGCGCAGGGGACGACAGTCGGCTGCTGTTTTGCCCGCAGCTGACGGTGGTGGGATTTGACTACAACCGAACAACCGCCAATCTTGCGGTGCGCTGCGAGGTGCAGGTGCGCGGGATGCTCTGCCGTTTAAAGCGGTGTAATCTGCTGGAGGAGGTAACGGTGGATGAAAGCAAACCGATCGAGCATGAGCAGGATTGTTCGCTGACCATCTACTATGCGGATGCCGGAGAAACGCTGTGGGAGATTGCAAAGCGCTACCATACGGCGATGCAGTCGGTGCTGGAAGCCAACAGTCAGCTGGAACTTTCCCCGCAGGCGGGAGTGTCCAAACGGGAGATGCTGCTGATTCCGATTTTATCCCATTAGGTCATGGGTGCAGCCAATCAAAAGGAGGGAACGCTTTATGGATAGCCGCAATATCTACAACGACATCGCCCAGCGCACAGGCGGTGATATTTATATCGGGGTGGTCGGACCGGTGCGCACCGGAAAATCCACCTTTATCAAGCGATTTATGGAGGATTTGGTGATTCCAAACATCGAAGGGGAATTTGTCAAGGAGCGGGCGGTCGATGAGCTGCCGCAGTCGGCAGCGGGCAGGACCATCATGACCACCGAGCCGAAATTTATCCCCGAGGATGCGGTGAGCATTGAATTGGAGCAGAACGCAAGGCTCAATGTCCGCATGATCGACTGTGTGGGGTACATCGTGCCAAGTTCGCTGGGATACATCGAAAACGAGCAGCCGCGCATGGTGATGACCCCGTGGTTCGATGAGGAAATCCCGTTCAATATGGCAGCGGAGATCGGCACACAAAAGGTCATCCAGGAACATTCTACCATCGGATTGGTGGTGACGACCGACGGCTCCATCAGCGAAATCCCGCGGGAGGAGTACGAGGAAGCAGAGGAGCGGGTCATCCGGGAATTGCAGGAGCTGCAAAAGCCGTTCGCGGTGCTGCTCAACTGCCAGCAACCGCACAGTCCTGCTGCGAGGGAGCTGGTCGAACAGATGCAGCAGAAGTACGGCGTGCCGGTGCTGGCGGTCAACTGCCTGGATTTGAGCGAATCGGACATCCGGCAGGTGCTGTCCAATGTTTTGATGGAATTTCCGGTCAAGGAGATCAAGGTCAATATCCCGCGATGGATTTTGTCGTTGGAGCAGGGACACTGGCTCAAATCGGCTTTGTATGACGCCATCTGCCGCAGCTGCGGACAACTGCACCGCATCAGCCATGTTGCCGCACAGCTGGAGCAGATTGAAGAATGTGAGCAGATCCAGCGCGCACAGATTACCGGTATGGATTTGGGACACGGCAAGGTGATGCTTTCCATCACAGTGAAGCCGAATCTGTTCTATGATATTTTAGGTGAGGCAACCGGTCTGGAGATAGGCGGAGAGGAAGGTCTGCTGCCCTGCCTGTGCGAACTGGCACAGATGAAACGGGAATATGATAAGGTCAAAGGCGCTTTGGAGGAGGTAGCGGCTACCGGATATGGAATCGTGATGCCGTCGCTGGAGGAGCTGACCCTGGAGGAGCCGCAGATTGTCAAGCAGGGTGGACGGTATGGTGTGCGGCTGAAAGCATCGGCGCCTTCCATCCACATGATGAGAGCGGACATCACCACCGAGGTCAGCCCGATTGTCGGCAGCGAGAAGCAGTCGGAGGAGCTGGTGATGAGCCTGCTGGAGGAGTTTGAAGGCGCTCCGCAGAAGATATGGGAAAGCAACATCTTTGGAAAATCGCTGCATGAGCTGGTCAACGAAGGGCTGCACAACAAGCTCTATCGCCTGCCGGCAGATGCACGCATCCGAATGCAGGAAACCATCGAGAGGATGATCAACGAAGGATGCAGCGGACTCATCTGCATCATCCTGTAAAAGAGGATAGAAAAAAGGACCCGGATGGGTCCTTTTTTTCGGCTTTGCAGCCGCTCGACGGACAAATTTACTGCTTATGACGGTGATCCTGTTGACGCATCAAAGCAAGCGCCTGCTGGGATTTGGTTGAGCCGCCCTGACAGCGCAGACTGCGCTGGATTTGCCGCTGCATCCGCTTGGGATTGTGTACCGCATGGGGACGTTTGGCATCCACCGGAGGGCTAAAGCGCAGCTGGTGGTAATGTTCCAGCAGATAGACGTAGACCTGTGCATCGGTAGGCTGTGCGCCGAAGGTCACCTTGGCAGCGGTCAGGAGGTCCTGACCTTTGTGCGGTTGTCGGCGCTCAAAGATACCTACCCAAAATGGGTCCTCAAAGAATACGGTGAAGCTGCTTTGGATTTTGTCCATGTCGATTCCTCCTAAAAAAATTCCATTCGGAGGGACAACCTTAGGAGGCAGGTTACTGACAGGCGGGACAGCCGCCTGTGCCCGGACTACCGACCGGACTGTGTTTTTTCCGAAGGGACAAGGTGTGTGCCCGTACGCCTTGTCTGTATGATGATTGTTTGGGCAAATTCAGTATAAAAAATTTCTCGAACTTTTGCAAGCAAACGAGGAGTATTTTAGAAATATAAAATGAGGGAGGGTCGTTTTGATTTTTAAACCCTTTACAGGTCATGTTCAATCATCCCAGCAAAGTGGAGTGCTGTCGATAGTTTTTTTATTTTGTCGCATTGCGAAGAAGAAACGAGAAATTTTCCTGCTTGCATTTTTGTAAAAAATGGGGTATAATAAAATGAATACAGCAACAGCAGGGAGGTGCGCAGGATGAAACAACCGGGGACCAAGAGCATAGCGGTCAACCGAAAGGCAAGACATGATTATTTTGTTCAGGAAACCTATGAGGCAGGCATCGAGCTGTTTGGCACCGAGGTCAAATCGCTGCGCTTAGGACAGGTCAATCTGAAGGACAGCTGGTGCGACATCCAAAACGGCGAGCTGTTCATCAAACAGATGCACATTTCCCCTTATGAAAAGGGAAATATCTTCAACCGTGACCCCATCCGTCCCAGAAAGCTGCTGATGCACAAACGGGAGATTCTCAAGCTCTACGGCACCTTAAAGCAGGAGGGCTTGACGCTGATTCCGCTTTCCCTCTACTTCAAAAACGGCAGGGTAAAGGTGGAGCTGGGTCTGTGCAAAGGTAAAAAGCTGTATGACAAGCGCGACGATCTGGCAAAGCGCGATGCAAAACGGACCATAGACCGGGCGTTGAAGGAACGGGTCCGTTAAAAATCTCTACCATACGGGGGCGTACAGGCTTTCGACGGGGATTTTGAAGTATGTCAAGCGAGCAGAGGCGGGCACCTCTATAAAAGTCCATGTTTATTAAATATAAACGCTAAAAATAACGTTACAACCGTAAATTTCAACAAAGAAATGGCGGTTGCTGCTTAATTAAAAGCAGCTGTCCGGCTGAGGAGGACCACGGCTTTAGTTTGGGCATTATGAAGTGGTGAACGTCAGGCAGGAGTGTCTTGTACTGCCGATGAATAAAAGTCTACCGAACGGATGTGCTTGTTTGCCGGTGCATCCGTAAGGGAAACTGCTCTTTCGAGCAAAAACGGTAAACTGCGCTCGGAGAAAGATGTATGGATGGATTTTCGGACAGGGGTTCAATTCCCCTCGCCTCCACCATTCATTACCACGTAAAGTGGTATATGACAAGAAGCTCTACTCAGATAATTTCTGGGTAGAGCTTTTTATATGCGTTTTTAACATATTTTTTAAAGGGAAACACAAATATAGACGAAAATGATATATTCATATTGAAAAAAAGTGATAGTATGATCTAATATTAGTGAATAGAATTTTGTCTTATTTAGAGGGTGGTATTTCTAGTATGAGTCATTTTTGGTATTTTAGAGAACTTGTCACAATAGAAGAAATGAATTTCAATAACACACTAGAAAGGTTCTATAATTTAGGTGTTGAGGGTCTTGTTCGCGAAAACATTCAGAATTCATTAGATAGTAAGTTGCCAGAAATTAATCAGCCGGTGTATGTAAAAATAAAAACTGGAGTTGTTAGTGATTCGGAAATACCGGGAATAGAAGAAGTAAGAACACATATAATGCATTTGAAAGCAGAGAATGAATACACTAAAGAGACAATTCAACATATGAAAGATAGTATGAGAAAAACTAAAGTACCATATATCTCCTTTGAAGATTGTAATACGAAAGGATTGTCTGGTGCAGAACACGGAGATGAACCACTGAAAGGTGACACTTGGGGAGCATATGCATATAAAAAGGGAGTCCACAATGTTGAAGATGATTCTATTTTAGAAGGAAGTAGAGGAGGCTCACATGGTATTGGAAAAATTGCATGTAATGCTGCATCGGATCTTCATATGATGTATTTTGCAAACTGCGATGCCAATGGAAAGTGCCATATTGGAGGAACGGTTCAGTTGATAGAACACTCTATCCAAAATAATAATTATAGATCTACGGGATATTTTACACAAGAAATTAATGGACACTATTATCCATTAGAAAATACTTTCGATTCCATATTTGAAAAAAATTGTAGGGGATTAAAAATTATCATTCCTTTTTTGCGTAGACAATTTTGGAATGAAGAATCTCAAAATGACCATGATATTGTAAGAGCTGTTTGTGATAATTTCTGGTTAGCAATTCTTGACAAGTCACTGATTGTCCAGGTAAATGGAACAATAATTGACCATACTACTGTGGAAAAAATTATAAAAAATCCTGATTTCTATGAACAACAAAATTATGGAGAAATCTGCGATAATTTTACGCCTATATATATTTCTACGTATTTACGGCATTTACCAATCGATATTGAAATTAGAGATAAGAGTTATGGCTACAACTTTAGATTATATATTCAATATAATGATCATATAAAACACGGAAGAATGGCTATTGTTCGTAGAATAGGAATGAAAATTGAAGATAAAAAAATTGAAAGGTATGTAAGGGCTCCCTTTAATGCAATTTTGATTCCAAAATCTATAAAAGAAGATGTATTTTTAAAGACACTTGAAAATGAGTCACACACACAATTATCTTATCAGCACGTTAAAAATATTGAACTTCAAGCAAATGCAAAATATTTTATCAATAACATTAATAGAGAACTACAAAAAATTCTGAACGAATTAATGAAAGAAGCCAACCCATCTGATGGATTCATAGACACATCTGAATTAATTTATTCTGAAGAGAGAAATATAAAGAAAGAATTGTCAAAAGATATTTCAACAGTACAGCTTACTAAAGGATATGATTCTAAGGACAAAACAATAGTGAAAATAAAAACAAATAGCAGGAAAAATAAAAGGAAAAAGAATGACAAAAAAGAATTGAAAGGATTGAGAGAATTTATTCGACGTACATTAAAACAAGATGGTTTAGATCGAGACAAAAGGCGGATACGATATCCTATGTATCCGGAAGCAGTTAAAAGGGTTGTTTCGAATAACCATGAGTTGTTAATGTTTGATTTTACACAAGTAGACCAATATCAAGGAGAAAGGTTATGTAATATATCTTTTGTAGTTATAGATGGTACAGGAAAAGAAGCTGAGACGAAATTTGATATGGAGTCAAACTACTTAGAGATTTACGATAATAATGCGAAAAAGAAATGTAAAGTGTCAGAAAATATTATAAAAGATGTATCAATTTATGAGGGAAAAGTTTTAATTAAATTGAGCATGACAAAAAATTATAATAATTCATTAAAATTTATATATTATGTGGAGGTATAGAAATGATATACACCAAAAAAGCTAACTTTCCATATCCTGTTTTAATGAATTTCACAAATGAGTATAAAGATGCATTATTTGAATTAGATGTTGATCTAAGAGACAATTCTGAAGAATTTTTTTTCGATATTACATGGAAAATTAGTTCAAAATTTATAAAGAAGAAATTGGAAGACGGAAGTGCAAGTATAGTATTAATTATTAAATCTAAAGATAATCAATTTCATATTTTAGATTATAATAAAAATCCATCTCTTGTAATTCCTAAAAGAAAACTTTCAATTAATAATAGAGTTGTACTCCAATTATTAATTAAGTGTAATTCACTAATAAATTTTTCTATGAATACTGATTTGGATGATTTTTATCAAGATATTAGAAACAATATTCAAATTTATCCAGGTATGGTGTTAGGCTTTTCTAACACAGTTATTTTTGATGGAAGTCAGAAAAAACCATATGATCTTTTTGAAAAAAAAATAGATACAAGCATAAAAAGCGATGTTGAAATACGATTAGGTGAAGAAACAATTATCATTGTTTGTAAGAATGAAAAGTTTCAATTTTCTGATATACCAAATTCCCCACAATTAAATTACCCGTATCTTTATATGGGATTACAAAAAGCACTAATGATGTTTCTGATTCATGCAAATTCAGAGTATCCTGAGGATGGCGTAAGACTTTGTGAAATGGAACCTCCGGAAAATGCCTTGGAAAGTAAGTTATATACACTTATGATATCGAAAAATGTATCAGAATTAACTTTGAGCAATATAGATGAAGTGATTAATAATATTTCTCAGCATTTGATAGAACGTTATGTTGAGAGTGTAAAGGGGTTACAAGGTGAAAATTAAATTATTACAGCCAGAATATAAGACCCAGGAATTTTACCAATACTTTTTAGAAAATAAATTGTGGGACTCTAATTATATTTCAGAAGACTATGTTTGGATTCCGTGTGAAATTCCGAGCTTTCCTATTTTCTTATCAACTAGGGATACAGAAAAGAAGGAGAAAGAATTTATTCTAGCTATAAATATAATTTCCGAAAATGTAATTGTAATGGATAGAGATATTTTTATGAGCGAGCGCTTTTGGCATTCATGGCTTTGCTTATATCAAAGAGAATATCTAATAGAAACATATCCTCAAATTAAAGAAGGATATGAAAAATTCAAAAGTATTGTTATTAAAGAATTTAATTGGGAAAACTACATATATAAAGCAATTTTAATCGCGCAATATGTTAAAGAGAATAAAAAAGTAGAAGAGCGGGAGCATATGTATCATCTTATACTCCAAAACATGGATATGTTTAATTATATTATAAAATACGACATATTTCGCAATGGAATATTTTTAATAAATATTATGGATATAATAGAAGAAACTAAAACAAGTAAAATTTTAAAATCTAAAATAAAAAATAGATCGGATTTGGGAAATGATGAACGTTATGGGAGAAGAGTAATTTATGAATTTAATAAAAGCTATCCGATTATTTTAAGTCCAATGCTTGAAAAAGAACAGTTAAAAGAATATTTTCTGAAATATCTTTCTTATTACTATCACGAGGATGATGAATTAGATGCAGATGATAGTGATATAAATTAAAATTGTATAATGTGTTTAATGTCGTAAAATATAGTAGTATCAAATAGAAATTATCTGCTTTTAGTTATCTTATATTACTCAAAACACAGTGTAATGATATAAGGTTTCGTATAAAGGAGAATTGAAGTGATGATGACAAAGCAAAAAACAGCAGCAAAAGCTTTTGTAGAGTATTGGAAAGGTAAGGGATACGAAAAAGGAGAAAGTCAACCATTCTGGCTCTCTCTGCTTCGTGATGTCTATGGTGTGGAACATCCTGAAGAATTTATCACATTTGAGGAGCAGGTGCATCTTGATCATACCAGCTTTATAGATGGAGTAATCCCATCCACAAAGGTTCTAATTGAACAAAAGGGTTTAGGTAAGGATTTGAAAAAACCTATTAAGCAGTCAGATGGTACATTGCTGACACCTTTCCAGCAGGCAAAGCGTTATATTACGGAATTGCCTTTATCTCAGCATCCCCGTTGGGTGGTGACTTGTAATTTTGAAAAGTTCTTTGTTTATGATATGGAGAATCCAAATTCAGAACCGGAAGAGATTTTGCTAAAAGATTTGCCAGACGACTTATCTCGTTTGCAGTTTTTAGTGGATAAAGACAGCGAGCATATCAAGAAAGAAATGCAGATTTCTATGCAGGCCGGTGAAATTGTTGGTGCAATATACGATGCTATTTTAAAGCAATACAAACATCCGGAAAATGAAGAGAGCCTAAAAAGTCTGAATATGCTGTGTGTTCGTCTGGTATTTTGCCTGTATGCAGAGGATGCAGGTGTTTTTGGACATCATGCGATGTTTCATGACTATCTCAAACGTTTTGAAGCGAGAGATTTAAGAAGAGCTTTAATTGATTTATTCCGAGTTCTCGATCAAAAGGAAGAAGAGAGAGATCCCTATTTGGATGATGCACTGGCATCATTTCCATATGTGAATGGTGGATTATTTGCAGATGAGAATATCGAGATTCCAATGCTGACTGATGAAATCAAGGATCTTTTGTTGAACAAAGCAAGTGAAGAATTTAATTGGAAGGATATCAGCCCAACTATTTTTGGTGCAGTGTTTGAAAGCACTTTGAATCCAGAAACTCGTCGTAACGGTGGTATGCACTATACCTCTATTGAGAATATACACAAAGTTATTGATCCGCTGTTCCTCGATGACTTGAAAAAAGAGTTTGAAGAGATTTGCGAGATTGCAGTAGAGAAAAATCGCAAACAAAAGTTGAAAGAGTTTCAAAAAAAATTGGCAACTTTGACTTTCTTGGACCCTGCTTGCGGTTCAGGAAACTTTTTAACCGAAACCTACTTGTCATTGCGTAGACTGGAAAATAAGGTACTACGTTTGTTGACTTATGAACAACAGGTTATTGGAGGTGTGAGTGATCATCAATGGATTCAGATTTCTATTGGACAATTTTATGGTATTGAGATCAACGACTTTGCGGTAACAGTTGCCAAGACAGCACTTTGGATTGCAGAGGCACAGATGATGGAAGAAACGGAAAGTATCGTTCACATGAATCTTGATTTTTTGCCACTGAAATCCTATGCAAATATTGTTGAAGCAAATGCTCTTCAAATTGACTGGGAGACAGTTGTTCCAAAGGAAAAGTTATGCTATATCATGGGAAATCCTCCGTTTGTAGGATTTACATATATGAAAGCAGAACAAAAAGAAGATATGCAAAAGATTTTTCCCGGTGTTAAAAATTTGGACTTTGTTTCAGCTTGGTACAAACTAGCTTCTGATTATATTCAAGGTACTGGGATTGAGTGTGCTTTTGTTTCTACAAACTCTATCACACAAGGCGAAACAGTGTCTCGGCTGTGGAAGTTTTTAAATATTAAAATAAACTTTGCACACAAAACATTTGTTTGGGATAGTGAGGCAAGTATAAAAGCTCATGTTCATTGTGTGATTATCGGTTTTGCTGCATTTGATAAAGAAGTTAAAATATTATATCTGGATAATAGGCCCTTAAAAGTCGATAATATCAATGCATATTTATTAGATGCACCTAACATAATTGTAGAGAGTCGAAATAAACCACTATGTGCTGTTTCAAAAATGGTATATGGAAACAAACCTGCTGATGGTGGGAATTTAATAATCGAAGCCGATGAGTATCAAGATTTTGTTTCTCATGATCCCAATTCCCAAAAATTTATTCGTCCCTTTTTAGGAGCTGTTGAATATTTGCATGGAAAAAAACGTTATTGTATCTGGCTAAAAAATGTGTCTCCTTCGGAGATAGCTCGTTCTTCTTTGGTGGTAGAACGAGTAAAGAAATGCAAAGAAAGCCGTGAATCAAGCATTGCTGCAGGAATTCGCAAGTTTGCAGAAACTCCAGCATTATTTGCACAGATAACACAGCCTACAGGGGTGAATTATATAATAGTGCCACGTGTTTCGTCAGAACGGCGGCGCTATGTTCCAATGGGATTTTTAGACTCAGGTACAATTGTATCAGATGCAGTGCAAATAGTTCCTGAAGCAACTTTGTACGAATTTGGAATTTTGACATCAAATGTTCATATGGCGTGGATGAGAGCAGTATGCGGTCGATTAAAAAGTGATTATAGGTATTCAAAAGATGTTGTATATAACAATTTTCCGTGGCCTAAACTAAACGATCAACAAAAGTCAAAAATTGAACATACAGCCCAAGCAATACTTGATGCACGTGCTTTATATCCTGAGAGTTGTATGGCAGAGCTCTATGATGAGGTCTTGATGCCGCCGGAGTTGCGCAAGGCTCATCAAGATAATGACAAAGCAGTTATGCAGGCATATGGTTTCACAAAGGATCATCCTGCATTCAGTAGTGAATCAGCCTGTGTTGCCGAGTTGATGAAAATGTATCAACAAAAAGTTCAGGAGCTGGAACAGCAGGAAGCCACAAAAAAGAAGAAAACTACAATAAAGAAGTAAGGAGGAAATTCTATTGCTACAAAAACTAAAAAGTAAGGGATTTCTTTATTTTGTTGTAGTTCTTTGTTTAGGTCTAGTTTTTCTGCTTTTGATGTACCAAATGGGATTTCGGATTACCTATGCACCTGATTTGGAAAACAACTGGGATGCTATTTCGGGAACTGCTTCATGGATGAGCGTAATCGTATCTGTTCTGGGTGTAATCGCTTCCTTTTTGGCTGTTTGGTATGCAATACAAGTTCCCAAAAAGATAGCAGAACGACAAATTAAGGTTGACTTATTTGAAAAAAGATATAGAGTGTATAGAACATTGATTTCATTTGATTTTTTTCAACCTTAGTTTTTATATCAAAAGAACCTGGAGATATAGAAGTGATTTTTTATCAATCTTTTTGTAATATCTCTGAAGAACCAAAGATGTACCAGTACAAGCTTTTTACAGCTAAATATGTACAAGTTACCGAAACTTTAGCTGAAAGCCAATTTTTGTTTTCAGGAGATATTTGGAAAGGTGTATGTAAAATAATAGATAGCATAAAAAAGTTAGTTCCAATAGGTGAAAAAGGAATGTCTAAAGAAGAATTTGACAAAGCAAAACAGGAGTATTTGGATGCTATAAAGTCATGTGATCTTAAGTTCATCTTAAGCAAAATGGAACAAGAACTTAATCTGACAAAATTTTAATATTTGGAAAAAGAGAGGTGCAAGCATCTCTCTTTTTCTTTTGTGTTCCTTTGTATAAAAATCCAATGAACAAAATACTACCCCTACTAAATCAGTACTTTCCGATGTGATCTCAACTGTCCCAATTTTGCTTCGTTTGTCCTAAAAAATAACGAACAAATCAATAATAACTTTAGAAGGGAGGTTGGGAAGATGCGCAGAATGTTCAGATTATCCGATGCTAGCCACAAAGATATTGATCTTCGTGAGTACGAGGACGAAATATTGGAAATAGCATATCGTATTATTCCAGAAAAGAATCCCAAAGTATATCAAACTCATTTTATGACAGATGAACTGACACAGGGAGAAAGAGTACGTTTGGGAAGAGAATTATCAAAGAGTTCCAGATTAAAGCAATATGGAAAAGAAGTAATAAGTTTTCGACTGTTTGAAGGGAAGAGTGTGGAAGAGAAGGAGGAAGAAATCAATGGATGAGTTACAGAAATGTCAGTATATCTGCATCACAGATATTCAGAAAGAATATCTGCCAATCAGCAGAAAAAAACTTCGTATATTTGTCAAGAGATATCTGGACACAAAAATGATAGGAAATCGTATTTTTGTTAATCGTAATGAGTTGGAAGAAATTTTAAATAATCCGGAAAACCAGAAACTACCGATTCAATAGTGGATTTGATTTTCCTGAAATAATAAATATATATTATAAAAATAGACCCGATAGTATCATTTGATACTATCGGGATTTGTTTTTTCAGGAGGAACCAAATATGAAAATCGAAAAAGAGACCATTCGGTGTGAAGCAGTGTTCAATGAAGATCATACACACAGATACTTGTGGAAAAGAATCTGGAATAAAGATAAAGCGTTAGCGACCGTTATTATGCTGAATCCGTGTATTTCAGATACCATTGTGACAGATACAACAACCTTTCTGGTCGTAAATAATCTAGCAGCATTGGAGCGGTTTGGAGGGGTGGAGATTGTAAACCTCTATTCCAAAATGACAAATAAGTTGAGTTTCAGATGGAATTCAGACCAAGAACTCAACGACGAAGAAAACAACAAGTATATCCAACAGGCGGTATCAGAAAGCGTTGAGGTTATTGTCGCTTGGGGAAGAGCTGACAAAACCAATCGTAGGGTAGAAAAAAGGGTTAAAGAGGTAATGGAACTATTAGAGCCATACAAAGAAAAAATCAGTGTAATTTCAGATGGAGAAAGGAAGAATCTGCATCCATTGACACCGGCAGTGAGAAGCCATTGGATTCTGGAGCCGATTGACTGGACAGAGTATGAAGAAAAAGAAGGGGAGGAGGGAATAGTGAATGATTCAAACAATGAATAAGGCAGCTCTTTATGCAAGATACAGCTCAGACAATCAAAGATCAGAAAGCATTGATGCACAGATAAGAGCGATGGAGCATTACTGTCAACAGCACCATATTTTGATTGTGGAAACTTATATCGATGAGGCAAAGAGTGCTACAACGGATCATCGTCCATCGTTTCAGAAGATGATAGCAGATAGTAAGTACCATCAATTTAATATTATTTTGGTTCACAAGCTGGATCGTTTTGCCAGAAACCGTTATGACTCTGCCGTTTATAAAAGGGAACTGAAGAAAAACGGGGTAAGTGTCTATAGCGTTCTGGAAAATTTGGATGACAGTCCGGAAAGCATTATGATGGAATCTGTTCTGGAAGGAATGAGCGAGTACTATTCTCAAAACCTAGCCAGAGAGGTTATGAAGGGAATGAGAGAGACAGCTCTACAGTGTAAACATACAGGAGGGAAGCCGCCGCTAGGATATGAAGTTGACCCTCAAAGTAAAAAACTGTTGGTTAATGAAGAGGAAGCAGAGATTGTTCGTAGCATCTTTTCTTTGTATGCACAGGGAGAAGGGTATTCGCAAATTTTACAACACTTGCATCAGAAGGGATACCATACCAAGAGAGGAAAAGAATTTCAAAAAAACAGTCTGTATAGTATTTTAACCAATCAAAAGTATCAGGGAATCTATGTTTTTAATCAGAGTTCGTCTAAAAATGCACTAGGAACCAGAAATACTCATCTTCATAAAAATACTGATGAAATTATTTCCATAGAAGGTGGCTGCCCACAAATTGTCGATACTCCAACCTTTCAAAAGGTTCAGGAAAGAATATTGGAACATCGTCATCGAGGGGGCAGAGAGAATGCAAAAACAAACTATCTATTGTCAGGAAAAGTTTTCTGTATGGAGTGCGGACGGGCAATGGTTGGAAATACTAGATATAGTGGGAGAAACAAGCAGAGATATGTTACCTATCGTTGTCCATCCAAACGATATTCCTGTTCTAATAAGGAAATCAATCAAGAGTATCTGGAGTCGTATGTGATCCATCTTCTGGAAAGCAGAATCTTTAACAGAGAGTCTTTGAGAATGATTGCAGATAGATTAAAAGAAAAGAAAGGGGAGGGAAAGGAAGAGCAACAAGAGAGAGCACAGCAGCTTGCAGATAGGTTGTATGAACTGGAAGCAGCCATCAAAAATATTACAGATGCAGTTATTCGAGGCTTATATTCACCTGCACTCGGAGAGAAGTTGTCTGAACTGGAACAGGAAAAAGCTTCTTTGGAAGCAGAGCAGGTGAAAGTAAAATACGTAGAAGAGAAAAAGATTCCTCAAGTTGATCCGGAGCTAATATTGGGAGAATATATTCAGGTCAAGAAAGCAGAGTCCAGCCCGAAATATAAGCAGATGATACAAGATTTTATTGAAAAGATTTCAGTAGGTAGATACCGAGTAGAAATCGTGCTTAAAACTGGATTGGATATTTTTCCATCGTTGGATACCTGTGTACAGGTAAAGAGACAGGATATCTATAAGAATAAAGGAGAATTGTCGTGAAGGAAGAAAAGATAAAGGTAATTATGTTGGAGCCAGGAAAAACGGCTTATCTGAAAGAAGTTGATAATACACTGGAAAGTTTACAGAGAGAGGTCGAAGGTTATATTGAAGTGATTTATCCGTTTGAGGAAGAAATTTGTCTTATATGCAATGAAGAAGGAAAAATAAACGGAATGAGACTGAACAGAGCAATTTATGGAGAAAACGGTGATATCGTTGATATTATAGCTGGTTCTGCAATCCTTTGCGGATGTTCTGAAGAATACTTTTCTAGTTTAAATGACGAACAGGTGCAGAAGTATCAGGATATATTTTATTATCCGGAACAATTTTTGTTCCATAAAGAGGGAGGAAGACCTTTGATTGCTATTGAGGCAATCAAAGGAATATAAAAGAAAAAGAAGGTCGAAAGGACCTTCTTTTTTTGGTATTTGGTAAAATGCTGAAAAATAGGTATAAGGTTTTAGTGTTTTTTATATATGCAAAATGCTGAAAATATTTTAATAATTTCTAAATATATTTGTAAACATCGGTGTACAAGGGGTACAAACAAGATAAAATAGAAATGAGGGGCGAT
>SAMEA3387487__coassemble_1767_pt1 | contig 34853 bp, 32 predicted proteins | sample SAMEA3387487__metabat2_high_PE_041 | metagenome-assembled genome bin SAMEA3387487 (sample SAMEA3387487) | Felis catus | biome: Faeces | place: United Kingdom | collected 2012 | reverse complement strand
GCGGCGTTTTCTTCCTGCGCATCGAGGACACCGACCTCAAGCGTGCAGTAGAGGGTGGCGTGGAAACCATCATCCGCGTCTTCAACCACTACGGCTTAAACTTTGATGAGGGTGCCACCATCGAAGGCGACAACGGTGCCTACGGTCCTTACCGCCAGCGCCAGCGTGCCAAAATCTACCAAACCTTTGCCAAGGTGCTGGTGGAACAGGGAATGGCTTACCCATGCTTCTGCACCGAGGAAGAGCTGACCGCCATGCGCGAAAAGCAGCAGGAGATGAAGATCAACTTCGGCTACTACGGTCAGTGGGCAAAATGCCGCGACCTGACTCTGGAAGAGATCGAAGAAAACATCCAGGCAGGCAAGCCGTATGTCCTGCGCTTCAGAAGCCCGGGCGACCCGAACAAACGCTTTGTTCACCGCGATTTGGTCAAGGGTGACATCGAGCTGCCGGAAAACGATCAGGACATCGTGCTGCTCAAATCCGACGGCATCCCGACCTACCACTTTGCCCACATCATCGACGACCACTTCATGGGCACCACCCACGTTGTCCGCGGCGAAGAGTGGCTGGCTACTTTGAATATCCACCTCCAGCTGTTCCGCACGATGGGCTGGAAGGCTCCAAAATATGTCCACACTGCCCAGCTGATGAAGATGGACGGCGGCTCCAAACGCAAACTTTCCAAGAGAAAGGACCCGGAGCTGGCGCTCGACTTCTACAATGCAGAGGGCTATCCGGTGCCATCGGTGCTGGAGTACCTGATGACCCTGTTAAACTCCAACTTCGAGGACTGGCGTCTTGCTAACCCGACCGCTCCGATGGGCGATTTCCAGTTTACCACCAAAAAGATGGGCAACAGCGGCTCGCTGTTCGACATCGACAAGCTCAAGGACGTCAGCAAAAACACCATCTCGGTGATGAGCGCAGACCAGGTATATGATGAGGTCACCGCATGGGCAAAAGACTTTGACCCGCAGCTGTACACCCTGCTCACCGCAGACCAGCAGAAGGCAAAAGCCATTTTTGCCATCGGACGCGGCGGCGCCAAGCCAAGAAAGGACATCGCCATCTGGAGCGAGGTCAAGGATTATGTTGCCTTCTTCTATGAGGAGCTGTTCACTGCTGCCAGCGAGTACCCGGAAAATGTCAGCACCCAGGATGCACTGGACATCCTGACCCAGTACCGCTCCCTCTACTCCCCTGCGGACGATGGAGAAACCTGGTTCAACAAGGTGCGCGAGCTGGGCGAATCGCTGGGCTTCGCTGCTAAACCAAAGGATTACAAGAAAAACCCGGACCAGTACAAAGGTCACGTCGGCGATGTCAGCCAGGTCATCCGCCTTGCTATCACCGGACGCACCAACTCCCCGGACCTGTGCAGCGTGATGCAGATTCTGGGCGAGGAGGTCTGCCAGCAGCGCCTTGCACAGGCAATCGAACTGTTGAGCAACCGATAAATTTTTCCGCTATCAATTTTTGAAAGGACTGACTTTTCATGGCTGATGAAAAAATCCTGGATACCGAAAATGTATCGAATTTTATCCATGATATTATCGACAGCGACCTGGCAGAGGGTCGTGTAAAAGAAATCCACACCCGTTTTCCACCGGAACCAAACGGCTACCTGCACATCGGTTCGGCAAAAGCCATCTGGATCAACTCCGGTACTGCACAGAAATACCATGGTCTGTTTAATCTGCGCTTTGACGACACCAACCCGGTCCGCGAGGATGACGAGTATGTAAAATCCATCGAAGAGGACCTGCGCTGGCTGGGTGCAGAGCCGACCGGCGGCATCTACTACGGCTCGGACTACTTTGATCAATGTTATGAATTTGCCCTCAAGCTCATCCGTGAAGGCAAAGCTTACGTCGATGACCTGAGCGCCGACGAAATGCGCGAGTACCGCGGCACCCTGACCGAACCCGGCAAGGAAAGCCCGTACCGCAACCGCTCGGTGGAGGAAAACCTTGACCTGTTTGAGCGGATGAAGAACGGCGAATTCCCGGACGGCAGCCACACCCTGCGCGCTAAAATCGACATGGCGTCCCCGAACATGAACCTGCGCGACCCGGCAATCTACCGCATCGTGCGCGCACATCATCACAGACAGGGCGACAAATGGTGCATTTATCCGCTGTACGACTATGCACATCCGATTCAGGACGCACTTGAAGGCATCACCCATTCGCTGTGCTCCATCGAATTTGAGAACCACCGCCCTCTGTACGACTGGGTAGTGGACAACATCGGCTTTGAGCACAAACCGCATCAGTACGAGTTTGCCCGCCTGAACGTCACCCACACTGTCATGAGCAAACGCTACCTGCGCGAGCTGGTGGAAACTAAAAAGGTAGACGGCTGGGACGACCCGAGAATGCCTACTATCTGTGGTCTGCGCCGCCGCGGCTACACCCCGACTGCCATCAACGAATTTGTTAAAAAAGCCGGCGTAGCCAAAGCATACAGCATCGTTGACATCGGTCTGCTGGAACACTGCATCCGCGACGAGCTGAACACCACCGCACAGCGCCGCGTAGCTGTCCTGCACCCGATTAAAGTGGTCATCACCAACTACCCGGAAGACAAGGAAGAAACCTTCGAGCTGCCAAACATCCCGAAAAATGAGGAAGCCGGTGTCAGAGCGGTTCCGTTCACCCGCGAACTGTACATTGATGCCGACGACTTTGCCGAGGTACCGCCTCCGAAGTTCTTCCGCATGAAACCGGACGGCGAGGTTCGTCTGATGGGCGCTTACATTGTAAAATGCAATGAAATCATCAAGGACGAGCAGGGCAACATCGTCGAGCTGCATTGCACCGCTGACCTGGAAACCGGCAACGGCAACCCGGCTGACGGCAGAAAGATCAAAGGCACCATCCACTGGGTATCCGCAAAATATGCCATCGATGCCACCGTTCGTCTGTATGACTACCTGTTCACCTTGGAAAATGTCAACGACGTACCGGAAGGCACCAACTATCTGGACTACCTCAACCCGAACTCGCTGACCGAGCTGCACAACTGCAAGCTGGAGCCAGCTCTGGCAGAGGCAAAATCGGGCGACAAATTCCAGTTTGTCCGCACCGGCTACTTCTGCAAAGACAGCAAGGATGAAGGCGTCTTTAACCAGATTGTCGGACTTAAAGACAGCTGGGCAAAGGAAGCTAAAAAATAAGTCATTGCAAAAACTTTTTTCTATAACAAATAGGCGCAGACCGTTTGGTCTGCGCCTATTGCTTTTTCTCATTTTATTGCAGGATATACTTGTATGCACTTTCGTCGGGATGCTGGTAGTAATTTTCCTCCACCCACTCCAGCCGATAGCCACACCTTGTAAACAACCGCTGCATGGCATGGTTGGACGCTCTGGTTTCTCCGCAGAACTTTGTCATCTCAAGCTGCCTCATCTCCTGCTCGGCGTGACGCAGCAGCCGCTCTCCTAAGCCCTGCTTGCGGTACTTTGGATGGACTGCAAGACTCATGATTTTGACATAGTCCCGCTTTCCCTGCCAGTTGTAGAGAAACAGCCCTGCGACAATTTGCTCGCCGTCCAGCAGAGCATAGTAGATGGCACGCTCGTCTTTCAGCAAATTCTCCCAGTCTTCCTGCTGCCAAAAGTCGGTCGGAAAGCAAAGGCAGTCAAATGCCACGATTTCTTTCAGGGATTCCTTGCCCAGTTTGCAAATCTCTTCCATCCGTTTCCTCCTTTGGTGCTGCATCTTCTGTTACTCTGCCAAAATCTCCGCATAGACACCGCCGCAGGCTTTGAGCAGGTCGTCGGGCTTGGCTTCAATCTGAAAACCAATCTTTCCCCCGCTGACCACCATCGTTTCCTGCTGCTGTGCCGAGCAGTCAAAGACCGTCCGGTAGCTTTTCTTCATCCCGATGGGAGAGCATCCGCCGCGGATGTATCCGGTGACCGCATTGATTTTGGCAACCGGAATCATCTCCAGCGATTTTTCTCCAAACACCTTGGCTGCCTTTTTTAAGTTTAGCTCGTGCTCCACCGGCAACACACAGACAAAATAGTTTCCGCTGTGTCCCTGGGTCACCAGCGTTTTGAACACTTTGGCAGGGTCCATCCCCACCTTGCGGGCAACGGCAGCGCCGTCGATCTGCCCATCGGAAGCATCATAGGTGTGCATCTGGTAGGAAATCTTTTCCTTTTCCAGAATCCGCATCGCATTTGTTTTTGGAGTGCCCAAGGCAATCCCTCCCGCGTGATTGAATTCGTTCGTATATATGCATCAAAAATAAAATTCCCGTCGACCAGCAGGCGCTGCCCGCTGAACACCCGCCACCTTTTAAAAAAGGTGGACGAAAATTTTTTATTCAAGGCAGCTTGCGGGTGCAAAATTTCCATTTTCCCCACAAAGCTTCGTGCATAAAACGAGGTGCGATACCCCATTATTCAGCATAGATTTTAGAAATGTTGATCAGGGTTTCTACCATCTTGTCCATCGCTTCGATTGGAATATATTCAAAGCGACCGTGGAAGTTGTGACCGCCGGTGGACAGGTTCGGACAAGGCAGACCCATGTAGGACAGTCTTGCGCCGTCTGTGCCGCCGCGAATCGGAACGGTCTGCGCCTCTACGCCGCACTGTGCAAATGCTTTCTTTGCGTTGTCAATCAGGTGCATATGCGGCTGTACCATCTCCTTCATATTGCGGTAGGAATCGCTGATGGTCAGCACAAAGGTGCCTTCGCCGTATTTGTGGTTGAGGTAGTCTGCAATTTCCTGCATCGCCTGTTTTTTCTGCTCATATTTTGCAGCATCGTGGTCGCGGATGATGTAATCCAGCTCCGCCTGCTCCACATGACCCTTCATCTCGCTCAGATGGAAGAAGCCCTCGTAGCCTTCGGTGTAGCGTGGATTCTGCTCGACCGGCAGCATCTGATGGAACTCCATTGCCAGCAGGGAGGCGTTGAGCATCGCGTTCTTTGCAGAACCCGGGTGGATGCTCAGACCGTTGACCTGCACGTTGGCAGAGCCTGCATTAAAGTTTTCATATTCCAGCTCACCCAGCTCGCCGCCGTCGACGGTGTAGGCAAACTGTGCGCCGAAGCCTTTGACGTCAAAGTAGTTGGCGCCGCGTCCAATCTCCTCATCTGGGGTAAAACCGATGCAGATTTTTCCATGCTCGATGGTCGGGTCGTTGAGCAACTGTTCTGCCATCGTCATAATCTCCGCTACGCCGGCTTTGTCATCTGCACCCAGCAGGGTGGTGCCGTCGGTGACCATCAGGTGCTGACCGACATATTTTTTGATGGAAGGATACTCCTTCTCGGTCAGGTAAATCTGCTTTTCTTCGTTGAGCAGGATGTCGCCGCCGTTATATTCGACTACCTTTGCCCGGATGTTGTCACCGGAAGCATCCTCCGCGGTGTCCATGTGAGCGATAAAGCCGATGACCGGTTTATCCTCCTTGCCCTTGGTGGCAGGGATACTGCCGTAGACATAGCCCTTGTCATCCACAAAGGCGTCGGCAATGCCGATTTTCTTCATCTCCTCCACCAGATCGGCAGCCAGCACCTTCTGGCTTGCGGTGGATGGAACGGTTTCGGATGTGTGGTCGGACTGGGTGCCAAAGCTGACATAGTGCAATAGTCTTTCGTATGCGCGCATGATGATCTTCCTCCTGATTCTATCTTGTAAGCAGAAATCCAAATTCCTGCTTTTCATTTGCATCTTTATTATACAACTGCACCGATGCTTTGTGCAAGCTGTTTGTATAGATTCCATAATCAAAATTCCCTTTTCTCCCCTGCAAAGGATACTGTTCCCTTTTCCTGTCCCATCAAAAGCGGCGGCAGAAAGGAGGGAAAAATCGAATTTCTACGTCTGTACCCCCCCCGATTGATTTTTTCTATATCTATTGAATTGCATGAAGCAATATGATAAAGTGAAGAAAAGAAACCATTGAAATCTGTCGGAAAGGAAAGGTGAAATGATGTTGAAAAGATGGACTCGCTCTGTTGCTCTCCTGCTGGCTGTGCTGTTTTGTTTAAGCAGCTGCTCTAAAGCGGAGAAGGTGGACTACGACACCAACCCACTCTCCTTTGAGACCGTCTTTGATGACACACTGGGCAACCCGGACAAGCCGGACACTGCTGACTCAGAACTCTGTCGTTATGAACCACCAGCTTACCGAATCCGTATCTATCATTTTCGTGAAAACACCATTGCCAAGGGTGCTTTCTATCTTCTACCTCCTGAATATGGTCATCCTTTGGAGGACACTCCACCGGAGGAGGGCATCATCAAGGGTGTTTTCACCTTCGATTATACGAAAAAAGGTGATGACATATGCATCCACAGCTTTACCCTATCCTATGAAACAGCAGAGGGAATCACCATTCGTAACCCGGAAGTGTACGCTGTAGACCTTGTGCGCACACCGGTTGTAGATAACCAGATTTCACTGAAACATCTTCGTATTCTCTCTCGTAAACCCAGCAGCAATATCTTTTTCTCGGGCAGTTTCGATTATAAAGGTGAGGAACATTCCTTCCAAATCGACCTGTAAACAAATCCTCAAGGAGGAAATACTATGAACCGTCTGCCTATCTGCGCTATGCTTATCTGCACTCTGCTTGTGCTGACGCTGTGTTCCTGCCAGCCGGAGCGTCCCTCTTCTCCATCCGACAGGGAAGTTGCGTTCGAGTATCAAAATCACCCGGATCTTCTCTCTGATGATTTGGACACTCGTTTCCAGCAGCTGTTTTATTATGAATTGGATCAGCCAACGGTGGAGGAACCGTTTCCGCCTGCGCCTTACAGCTCGCCCGAGCAGTTATACGGAGGAAACGGCGGAAACGAACCGCCTGCCCGACTGTTTAAACGGGAGGTTTTTTATCCCCACCTTCTTTCCAAGGGCGCTTTCTTTTTTGTGGAGCCACCCTATGGTTATCTGGCAGTTGGTTTAAATCGCTGCATCGTCCGCGGAATCTACAACATACAAATCGAAGAGGAAGAAGGATATGAGCCATCTGTTCTGTCTGCTTTTTCTATGGAAATCGAGTTGCAGGACTGTTCCTTGACCGATGTAGTTTTGGAGTACCGTGGCACACCGCAGTTTCATCTGCAAAATCAAAAGATTCCGCTCACCATCGAGGAAACGGACGGCATCCTTTCTATCACTGCCGACCTCGACCGTGTGTCTCCCATCGTGACCGACCTTGGAAACAACCTGATTTTCCGCGGTGTGATTACCTATAAAGGTGAAGAATACTCCTTTTCATCCCGCATCTAACCCTATCCTCAAGGAGGAAATATGATAAAAGGTCTGTATTTTCCCCCGATTGATTTTTTCTATATCTATTGAATTGCATGAAGCAATATGATAAAGTGAAGAAAAGAAACCATTGAAATCTGTCGGAAAGGCAAGGTGAAATGATGTTGAAAAAATGGACTCGTACTGTTGCTCTCCTGCTGGTTGTGCTGTTTTGTCTAAGCGGCTGCTCCAAAGCGGAGCAAGTGGACTACGACACCAACCCACTCTCCTTTGAGACCGTCTTTGACGACACACCGGGCAACCCGGACAAACCGGACACTGTTTTTGTGGAAACCCGCTACAATGCTCTCCCCGCCCACCGCGTTCGTGTCTATGAGTTTGAGGAGGACACCATCTGCAAGGGAGCCTTCTACGTTCTCCCTTCTGATTACTCCTATGACCTGCCGGAGGAGGGCATCATCAAGGGGGTCTTTACCTACGACTATACAAAGCAGGGCAACGGCTTGCGCATCCACCGCCTCACCCTCTCCTACGAAACGGCAGAAAACATCACCGTGCGCAACACGCAAATCTACGGCAAGGGTCTGCAACCCGTCTCCTTTGAGGGCAATGAGTTTGCAACTGACCTGCGGCTCACCCGATCTGTCCGTTCCAACAACAGTGGACTCTGGTTTTCGGGCGACTTTGAGTACAACGGAGAGGAATATTCCTTTAAAATTAGTCTCTAAAACAGCACAAAAGCGCCGGAACGCAGATGCGTTCCGGCGCTTTTTTTTCCACAATTACACGGTTTAGTTGTTGAAAGCTGCCAGGCTCGATTCAATCTTTGCCAGCAGTTCCTGTGCTTTTTCCAGCTTGGCTCTCTGGTCGTTGATGACCTTTTCGGGAGCCTTTGCTACAAAGCCGGGGTTGTTCAGCTTGCCGGAGAGGAACGCAATGTCCTTTTCACAAGCCTGTTTCTCCTTGGTCAAGCGGGCAATCTCCTTGTCGCGGTCCACCAGCTGCGACAGCGGCATATAAACCTTTGCGCTGTCGGTGATGACCTGAACGCAGCCGTTCGGGTCATCCGGTGTGCTCAGGATAATCTCATCTGCCCATGCCAGACGGGTCAGGAACGGGGTGGAAAGATTAAAGATTTCCTGCGAAGCGGTTTCGATGTACAGGGTAGCCTTCTTGGACGGAGGTACATTCATCTCGCTGCGGCGGGCGCGGACTGCCTTGATGGCATCCATCACCTTTTCAAACTCTGCCTGCTCGGCTGCAAAGTTGAGGCTTTCCTCATAAACCGGCCACTGGGAAACCATGATGCTTTCGCCTTCATGCGGCAGCGCCTGCCAGATTTCCTCGGTGATGAACGGCATGAACGGATGCAGCAGCTTGAGGGTGTTGCCCATCACATAGACCAGAACCTTTCTGGCGACCTCTGCTTCGGCTCCATCCTCCCACAGGCGGGATTTTGCCAGCTCAACATACCAGTCGCAGAAAACATCCCAGATAAAGTCGTACAGCTTGCTGACTGCAATGCCCAGCTCAAACTTCTCAAGGTTATCGGTGACCTCTTTGACCAGGGTGTTGTACTTGGTCAGCACCCATTTGTCCTCGATGGCAAGCTGATCGAGCGGCAGAGCCAAATCCATCTGCTCATCCTTGAGGTTCATCAGAACAAAGCGGGACGCGTTCCAAATCTTGTTGGCAAAGTTGCGGCTGGCAATGACCTTCTCATCGCTGAAGCGCATATCGTTGCCCGGTGTATTGCCGGTGGCAAGGGTGAAGCGCAGCGCATCTGCACCGTACTGGTCGATGATTTCCAGCGGGTCGATACCGTTGCCGAGCGATTTGCTCATCTTTCTGCCCTGGGCATCGCGAACCAGACCGTGGAACAAAACGGTGTTGAACGGGATGTCGCCCATGTGTTCCAAACCGGAGAAAATCATTCTGGCTACCCAGAAGAAGATGATGTCATAGCCGGTGACCAGGGTGCTGGTCGGGTAGAAGTATTTGAGCTCCTCGGTGTTGTTTGGCCAACCCAGAGTAGAGAAGGGCCACAGTGCCGAGCTGAACCAGGTGTCCAGGGTGTCCTCATCCTGATGCAGGTGGGTGCTGCCGCACTTTGGACAAACAGACGGAGCTTCCTTGGCAACGATGACCTCTCCGCAGCTTTCGCAGTAGTACGCCGGGATGCGATGACCCCACCACAGCTGACGGGAGATACACCAGTCTTTGATGTTTTCCATCCAGTTATAGTAGGTCTTGTCCATACGCTCCGGGATGAGCTTGATCTGTCCGTTGCGGACAACGTCGATTGCCGGTTTTGCCAGCGGCTCCATCTTGACGAACCACTGTTTGGAAACCATCGGTTCAACGGTGGTGCCGCAGCGGTAGCAGGTTCCTACATTGTGGGTGTGGTCCTCCACCTTCAGCAGATAGCCTTGCTCTTCCAAATCCTTCACGATGGCTTTTCTTGCCTCATAGCGCTCCATGCCTGCATATTTGCCGCAGGCAGCGGTCATGGTGGCATCGTCGTTCATCACCTTGAGGATTGGCAGGTCGTGGCGGCGTCCAACCTCATAGTCGTTCGGGTCGTGTGCCGGAGTGATTTTTACAACGCCGGTACCAAATTCCATATCGACATAGTCATCACCGACAATCGGAATCTCACGGTTGACCAGCGGCAGGATGACGGTTTTGCCAATCAGCTTCTGGTAACGTTCATCCTTCGGGTTAACAGCAACAGCGGTATCGCCCAGCATTGTTTCCGGGCGGGTGGTTGCCAGGATGACCTCTCCGCTGCCGTCGCTGAGCGGGTAGCGCAGATGCCAGAAATGTCCTGCCTGCTCCTCATATTCAACCTCTGCATCCGAGATGGAGGTCATGCAGTGCGGGCACCAGTTGATGATGCGCTCGCCCTGATAAATCAAGCCTTTGTTGTAGAGGTTGACAAAGACCTCTTTGACTGCCTGCGAGCATCCTTCATCGAGGGTGAAGCGTTCTCTCTCCCAGTCGCAGGAAGAACCAAGTTTTTTGAGCTGCTCGATGATTCTGCCGCCGTATTTGCGCTTCCATTCCCATGCGCGCTCCAGGAAGCCTTCTCTGCCCAAATCCTCCTTGGTCAGACCCTCTTCCTTCATTGCGTTTACAATCTTTGCCTCGGTTGCAATGGAAGCGTGGTCGGTGCCCGGCAGCCAGAGGGTCTCATAGCCCTGCATCCTGCGGAAGCGGATGAGGATGTCCTGCAAGGTCTCATCCAGCGCGTGTCCCATGTGCAGCTGACCGGTGATGTTCGGTGGCGGGATTACGATGGTGTACGGTTTTTTGTCCGGGTTTGGTTCAGCGTGAAAATAGCCGCCGTCCAGCCAGAACTGATAGGTGCGGTCCTCAACCTGTTTCGGGTCGTAAACCTTGGAAAGTTCTTTCATGGTGTTTCCTCCTTGTGTATTTGCGTATTTAAAAATAAATGTTTTGGGAAATAAAAAAACTCCCGTCCTTTGCTTTTATACAAAGGACAGGAGATCATTTCCTGCGGTACCACCTTTTTTGGCAGACGATTCTGCCCACTCGGCAGGTGCTAAAAAAACACCCCGAACCGGTAACGGGGTTCAGCCGTTATGGTCTACTGAGCGGTCCTCCCGCCGTTCGGCATACTCTCAAAGGCTACCTTGTCGATCCCGCTTTCTGCCGGTCTTTCAGCTGCCGCCGGCTCTCTGTGAGTGCGCTGGTCGTTTTACTTCCTTCTCATCGATTTATGTGGTATTGACTTTTGGGTATACTTTAATCTACCACGTTTTGTTTTGTTTGTCAACTCAGATTTTTTGATTTGCCATATTCTTCGCTGTTTTCAAAAATCATTTCCCGGAAAATAATTTCCCGGGCAATTTTCGCTTTTTCCCCAATTCAGGAAGCTTTTCCCGGGAAATATTTCTCTTTCATCCCTTCAAGCTCTTCGGGCACACTAATGGACACAAGATATTGAAACGGTGAAGGAGGAAATGGAATGAAAGCGGCAGATAAATTGATTGCGATTGCTCTGGCAGTCGGCAGTTTGCTTTTCCTTGGCTGGCTGGTCCTGCGTTTTTTCCTACCCGCCACCCTTCCCTTTTGGCTTGGTCTGACAATCGCTGCCCTGCTGCGTCCGGTGTCGCTGCTCTTTTCCCAAAAGCTACATCTGCGTCGGCGCCGCGCTGCTGCCTTTGTGATGACCCTGTTCTACCTGCTTTTGGGTCTGCTGGTCTGGCTGGCGCTCCTGCTGCTGTGGAGCTGGCTTTCCTCCCTGACCGCACGCGCGCCACAGCTTTATCGGACGGTTTTTCTGCCTGCCATTGCTGATTTTTTCGAATGGCTCAGCCGTTTTTTGTCCCACTTTTCTCCCGACCTTGCCCAGACCGTCGCCCTGTGGCGGCAAAGCTTTTCCGCAGCCGCTGCCCAACTGTCCGCTTCCCTGTCCTCTTCCCTGCTGAAGTGCTGTACCTCTTTTGCTGCCTGTACGCCTCATTTTTTCTTTGGCGTGGTGGTCACCATCCTCTGCTCCAGTTTTATCTCGCTGGACTACCCGCGTGTGACCCAGTTTCTGCTCCGCCTGCTTCCGCCCTCGCTGCGTTCGCTTGCCTGTGAGATGAAGCACTTTCTCTTTTCCACCCTATTTTGCATGGCAAAAGCCTACCTGATTTTAATGGCAGTGACCTTCTCTGCGCTTTCCTGCGGTCTATGGCTGCTGGAGGTTCCCAACTTTTTCCCGGTCGCTCTGCTGACCTCCCTGCTGGACCTGCTGCCGGTCATCGGCATCGGTTTTATCCTGATTCCCTGGGCGGTTATCTCGCTTTTTCAGGGCAACCGCCTGCTGGGATTCGGGCTGCTGCTGTTGTATCTTGCCATCAACCTGCTCCGCAGCCTGTTGGAACCAAAACTGGTGGGAAAAAGCATCGGTCTGCCGCCGCTGGTAACCTTGCTGAGCATCTACGCCGGCTTGCAGCTGTTTGGCATCGCAGGTCTACTGATGCCATGTCTGGTGCTGGCTGCTCTCTTCTTTTATCAAAAATATCGGCAAATCAAAAAAGAAGGAGAGCCGTAGCCCCCTTCCTTTTTAAGAAACACTGTATTTGACCGCATCGCTGCGCACCATCTGGTCCAGCTCGGCATCCGGTCGATAGAGCATATTGCCCGCATCATACTGGTAGATGTCTGCCAACAGCGCAAGATACTTTTCCCGGTTGACCGGTTCTATCTGCACGCCCAACTGCCGCAGCTGCTCCAGGTTTTCCTGCCGGTTCTGGTCGGCAACGGTGCGGCAGTATCCGCACGCCATCACCACCGCCTGCTCCACCGCCGCCTGCTGCTTTGGTGTCAGCTGTTCATACAAACCGGTTTGCATCATCAGATAAGCCGGTTTCAGTTGGTGAGAGCTTTCCAACAGCACCAGTGCACTGTCCTGAGATTGCACGGTCTGTACCAGCTCGCTTAGCTCCACCGGCGCGATTTCCACCTCTTTGTCCAGCAGCATCTGCAACGGCTCTTCCCCTTCGATTTCCAATGCACCAATCTCCTGTTGCTGCTCCTGCGAGAAGAAGGAACGGGTGACCGCCAATGGATAGCGTTTGCGAAAATCGGTCAAATCAACCGTTGCATCCGCTGCCAAATCCTCGTAGCCGTACACCACCGACATCTGAATTTCCATCGGATACTCCTCTTCCAACAGACGATTGAGCTGTCCGCGGGTGCGCTCGGAATTCAGCCCGCTGAACAGATAATCGGCATCCTGAAAAAAGAAGGGCAGGGTAAAGGTTTCCAATGGCTCGATGGTTTTGCTCAACCGCTCGTTTTCCACAAAAGCAAACTGGGTGTCGTCCGCTGTCAGCACAGCATCCAGCTGGTCGCTGGCACTCAATGAAATCTCCAGTTCCCCATCCGAATAGTATGCCAGACGGTTGGCAAATTCCTGCGCTGCCAGTTGGATGCTCGTCGGTGCATCGGAGGCAATCACCATCGACATCGTCCGCGGCTGTTCCTCCTGCTCCTTCTGCACCGCCTGTTGTGTACATCCAGAAAGGAGCAAGAAGATTACTGCCACTGCTCCCAACCGCTTCATTATCCTGCGCATCCTGTCCCTCCTCTTTTCTCATCTGCTTACTCTCTATGACCTAACCTCCTGGGCGGGTCCTCTGTTTTGGATGGCTTTGACGGTGTTTCGTTCTCCTGCTTCTCTGCCTGTTCTTTCGATTGATTGCTCATTTCCTCTCTCTGCTCTTCCGCTTCTTTCTCGATTTCCTGCGTCTGCTGGGTCGGCTGCTGCACCGGCTGTTGAGAAATTGGCTGGTACCTCTGGTTTTGGATGCGGCTGAGTTCCCGGATGCGCACATCGGTATTGACTGCAAAGATGTTGTTTAAAAACAGCAGGTCGGTGATGCCATGTTCCTTGACAAAATCGACCAGACCCAGTTCAAAATACCGCTGGTCCACAATATAGACCTCATCGAAGTTGCAGGCTAAAAAGGGAGCAAAGGCATTCCCGTAAGATTCTTTGACCAGAAGGATCTTTCTGCCGGTGCGGTTGTCCGTCTGGATGTGGGTCAACGGAAAATCCCCGTGCAGAAAAACGCTGTATGTGTTCTGTCCGCCGGTTGCATAGGAAGCAAAGATGCTGCTGTCAATCGGCGTAAACGGCACACCCGTTTGATAGCGGGTGGTGGTCGTTTGAACCGGCGGAACAAAGTATTCCACAAAATCCGGTGTCTGTGCCAGCTGACTGTCATGGGTCTGACTGTAAAAGGTACCCAAAAATCCGTCAATCTGCTGATGTTCCATCTCCTCGAGCGAAACCGGGGTCAACCCTGCCGATTTGCAGAAGGCGATGTATGCCTCATAAGCGCCGCGTGCCGTCCAGTGGTGGTCGGTGCGAAAATACAGGTAATCCTCCCGATTCTTTTCAATCTGGCTGTACGCATCCACCGAGATGACCTTGTCGCTCATCTGCTGCGCCACAAAGTCGATATTTTCCCGCTCGCTGCTTGCAATGCCCTGATATTTTTCCGGCAGATAAAATTCGATGGAGGTCGGTGCAATCAGATTGTACACCTGTACCCCATTCAGCTGCTGGGCATAGGAGCTGATGACCCGCGCATACTCTTCCGACAACGTTTGACTGGAGCCGAAAATCTGCATCCCCATATTGCGGTACAAAAACAGGCTGCCCACCTGCTCGCCTGCGGTTCCCTGCTCGCTCAAGCCGTTTCCCGGTGCATTCGGGTCGCTGTAAGCGTCATAGTCAACTGTCGGGGACTGCGGCTCTTCTGCCAGCTCTTGCTGTGGCTCCTGCTCAGCTTCCGGCTCAGGCTGCGGCAGTTGCTGGCTTTGCTGAGCATTTCCTCCTGCCGGATGGATGCGAACATCATCCGGGTGAACACCCTGCATCTGTTCCAGCTTCGATGCCAGCGACACCAACTGCTCCCTCTGCGGAAAGGTGTCGGCATAGTAGGCATCGTACTGCTCGGCATACTCGCCGGAAAACCAGCTGTGCAGGCTCCACTGGGGCTTTGCTGCAAGCTCTCTTTTTTCCACCTCGGAAACGGTGGGCTTGGGCAGAACGACTGCCAGGATTCCCACCAGGACCAGCAACATAATCACCACACTGACGTTGACCAGATACAGCTGCTGAGAGCGGTTTGATTGTTTCATAGCTCCTCCTTATTGCCACCGACAGGGCAACTGCCTTTTCCGGGCAGCGCCTTGACCGGTGATTAACGCCATCAAAAACGGAAATATAAAAACGGATTGTAGCTGTCCCCTACCAGAAGCGCTGTACACACCAGCAGCAGCGCTACATTCATCATCGCTGTCCCGATGGAAACAAGCGCCTGTCTGCCCTGCCCTCTGCCGTCCTGTACCACCCAGCTCTCCAGACGATTCTTGCACCACTGGGTCAGCGGCAGGCAGAACAGCAGCGCTGCCAGCAGCCAGAAGAGGTGATTTGCAAAGGTGATGGAAAGCTGCGGGTCGGTCAGCGGATTACCCGATCCGCCGAACATCACCTGAAAATAGCCTGCCAGACGGCTCAGGTCGGTGGTGTAAAAGAGGGTCCAGCCAATCAAGGTGATAAACAGCAGATACAGATGGGAAAACACCACCGGTATCCTTTGCAGCCAGCGCAGCAGTCCCAGCTTTTCCACCATCAGCAGGATTCCATAAAAAGCTCCCCACAGCACAAAGTTCCAACTGGCGCCATGCCACAGTCCGGTCAGCAGCCACACCACGCTGATATTCAGCAGCTGGTGCCTGCGGTTGCCGCCCAGCGGGATGTAAACATAGTCCCGAAAGAAGCTGCCCAGTGAAATATGCCACCTGCGCCAAAAATCGGTGACCGATTTGGCAAGATACGGGTAGTTGAAGTTGGTGTGATAATGAAATCCAAACATCCTGCCCAGCCCGATTGCCATATCCGAATAGGCAGAAAAATCATAATAGAGCTGGATGGAATAGAGCAGCACCCCAAACCACGCGCCCGCTACCGAAAGCTCCTGCAAAGGCGCATTCAGATACTGCTCCACCAGTTTGCCTGCTGCATTGGCAACCACCACCTTTTTGGTCAAGCCGATGCAAAAGCGGGTGATGCCCTCGCTCATGTCCTGCGGGGTGGTGTGGCGCTCCTCGATCTGCGCTGCCACGTCGCTGTACCGCACAATCGGTCCTGCCACCAGCTGATGGTAGCTCGACAGGTACATCAAATATTTGCAGTAGCTTTTCTGCGCCGGCACCTGCCCGCGGTAGACATCCAGCACATAGCTGATGGTTTGAAAGGTATAAAAGGAGATGCCGATGGGCAGAGAAATCTGCGGAACCGGCAGAGAAAGACCGGTCAGAAGATTCAAATTCTCCACAAAAAAACCGCTGTACTTAAAAACGCCCAGCATCCCTAAATCAAACAGCAGCGAGGCTGCCAGCGCCAGCTTCATCCGGCGGCTCTGCCCGCTCAGGCGAAAATATTCGATGCACCTTGCCCAGGTGTAATCCAGAAAGGCGGTGAGCATCAGCATAAACACCCACACCGGCTCTCCCCACGCATAAAAAAAGAAGGAAAAAGCCAACAGCACCCCATTGCGCCAGGTTTTGTTGGACGATATAAAATATAAAATCAGATTCAACGGCAAAAACAGATAAATAAAAAACAGATTTGAAAACACCATCTTGCTTTTCCTCCCGGACCTTTCTCTTCGCTTTTTTAATTATATAACACATCCCTGTGGATGAAAAGAGACTTTTTTCACTCGTCGCAATTTTTTATTTTCCAATTCTGCCGGGTCGTTGGCAGATTGATACACAAATCCACCGCCTGTTGTACACAAATTGCCGCCTTTGACAAACTGTCGATAAAATTTCCCCACAATATTGAGTTTATCTTTTTTTTGGGGTAAAATAAGGATATGTTTACAGGCGACCGAGGTCTGTCTGGAAAAGGATGCGCACAAAGCGGTGCATCCGTCTTTGAAAGGACTGTGAAAAATGAGCGAAGAAAGCTATATCGTAAATGAAGGAAAGAATGAGGTCATCCAGGTGGATGGCGTTTCATACCAGCGTCTTGCAATCCGCACCCATGTCATCACCGATAAGGATGATGTATGTCAGGTCATCGAAAAGTATGCCAAGCCATACGCCCAGCCGGACGACATCGTCTTTATGACCGAAAAGGCAGTTGCCTGCACCCAGCGCCGCGCCATCCCGATGAAGGACATCCACCCGCGCCCGCTGGCAAAATTCCTGTGCAAATTTGTCCTCAAAACTCCATACGGCATCGGTCTGGGCATCCCGGAAACAATGGAGATGGCACTGCAGGAATGCGGTACTCCAAGGATTCTGTTTGCTGCTGCTGTTTCTGCGGTAGGCAAGCTGTTCCACAAGCGCGGCTGGTTCTACACCATTGCCGGATACAAAGCACGCTCCATCGACGGTCCTTGCGACTACACCCTGCCGCCGTACAATGAATATGTCGTTCTGGGTCCTGCGCAGCCGGACGAAACTGCACAGAAGATGTCCCAGTGTCTGGGCGGTATCAAAGTAGCCATCACCGACATCAACGACCTGGAGGGTCAGATCCTTGGCACCTCCGACCCATCCATGGACCGCGACCTGCTGGTCAAAATCCTCAAGGACAACCCGCTGGGTCAGTCGCTGGAACAAACTCCAATCGGTATCATCCGCAAGGTAAAATAGCAAAAGAAAAAGGACTCCCGAGGGGAGTCCTTTTTTATACTTCGGTAATGCGCTCTTGTATCAAAGCGGACGGTGACGGCGCCGACTGCGAAAAATGCAGCGCATTTACATACCGCTCGGTTGCCTCCTGCACCCGCTCGGGACGATGGGTGTACAGCAGAGCAATCGTCTGTCCTTTGCAGACCTTCGCACCGGTCTTTGCTGTAAAGCGGATACCCGCTCCGGTATCGACCGCATCCTCTTTTCTTTCTCTGCCTGCTCCCAGCAAGGCGACCACGTTGCCAATCTCATCGGTCTGCATCGAGGCAATATAGCCATCCTGCGGCGCCTGTATCGGATAAACCGGAGCCAGCTGGAATTTTTCCGGCTGCTCGAGATAGCTGACATCGCCGCCCTGCCGCTGCACCATCCGGTAGAAGCACCGGTAGGCGCTGCCGTCCTGCAAGGATGCTGCTGCCCTGCGCAGGCAGTCCTCCGGCTCTCCTTGACCTGCCAGCCAGAGCATGTTGCCTGCCAGGTGGATACACAGCTCGGTCAAATCGGCAGGACCCTTTCCACGCAGCGTCCAGATTGCCTCCTGAACCTCGATGGCATTGCCTGCCGTATCACCCAGAGGCGTGTCCATATCGGTAATCAGCGCTGCGGTCCTTCTGCCTGCCCGATTGCCGATGCCGACCATCGTCCTTGCCAGAGCAGCCGACTGCTCCCTTGTTTTCATAAAGGCGCCGCTGCCGGTCTTGACATCCAGCAGGATTGCGTCCGCTCCGGCAGCAATCTTCTTGCTCATAATGCTCGAAGCAATCAGCGGCAGGCTGTCCACCGTCGCTGTCACATCCCGCAAGGCGTAGATTTTTTTGTCTGCGACTGCCATCTCCCCGCTCTGCCCGATGAGGGAGATTCCGACCTCGTTGACAATCTCGAAAAATTCCTCCCGCGGCAGCACTGTGCGGTAACCCGGGATGGATTCCAGCTTATCCACCGTGCCGCCGGTGAAGCCCAGCCCTCTGCCGGACATCTTGGCAATCGGAATCCCGCAGGCAGCAGCCATCGGAGCTGCAATCAGGGTGGTCTTGTCGCCCACACCGCCTGTGGAGTGCTTGTCCACCTTCACACCGGCAATGCCGCTTAAATCTGCCATCTGTCCCGAATGTGCCATTGCCAGCGTCATCTCGGTAGTTTCCTGCAAATCCATCCCCTGAAAGCAAACTGCCATCAAAAAGGCTGCCATCTGATAATCAGGGATCTGCCCTGCGGTATAAGACTGGATCATCCAGCAGATTTCAGCCTTGTCCAAGGCGTGTCCCCGCTTTTTCTTCTCGATCAAATCGTACATCCGCATTCCAAAGTCCCCTTTCTGTTATTTAGTCACGAAAAATCGGTCTGCCATCCTCAAACCGGTCGATGATTGCCAGCGACTCCAGGCGGATTCCCTTCTCCCGCAGCATCTGTCCGCCCTCCTGGAAGCCTTTTTCGATGACAATGCCGCAGCCGACTGCGGTTGCGCCCGACTGCTCCACAATGTCCAGCAGACCCAGCAACGCCTGTCCCTTAGCCAGAAAGTCATCAATAATCAGCACGCGGTCACCCGGGTTGAGATATTTTTTGGAAACCTGCACATCAAAGGTGGTTCCTCTGGTGAAGGAGGTGACCTGCGAGGTGTACAGCTCCCCATCCAGATTCTTCGACTTGCTTTTTTTAGCAAAAACGACCGGAGCATAGTCAAAGTGTGGTGCGGCTGCCACAGCAATTCCAATGCCCGACGCTTCGATGGTCAAAATCTTGTTGATTTCTTCCCCTGCAAAGCGGCGGCGAAACTCCCTGCCGATTTCATCCAGCAGGCGGATGTCCATCTGGTGATTCAAAAAGCTGTCCACCTTCAGCACATTTTCTTCCTTGACCTTACCGTCCTTCAAAATTCGTTGCTTTAATATTTCCATCCGATTTTCCCCCTGTTCGGTACAAACTGCACCGTTTTAAATTCCTTTTTACCATTGTACCAATCTATCTATTTCCCGTCAACGAAAATTTGAACAAAAACGCCTGCTTTTTTTCCAAAGCAGGCGTTTGTTTTGCTCTTGTTTTTTTAGTTACCGCCGCGGAATCCTTTTCCAATGACTTCGCTGGTGTTGGTAATCAACACAAAGGCGTGCGGGTCCGCCTGCTTGATGGCTTCCTGCAAACGAATTCCCTGTTTCTTATTCTGTGCCGTCAGGATAACCGTCTTGTCGGTGTGTTCATACAAGCCTTCCGCATGGTAGACGGTCGCTCCGCGATGGAGGGTGATGGTAATAAAGTTGTAAATCTGCTCCGGTTTGTCAGTAATGATGGTAAAGGACTTATAGGTGTTCATGTCCTCCAGGAAAAAGTCAACCGCAAAGGAACGAATCACCAGACCCACCATCGAGAATAACCCTGTGGTCGGACCGAAGGCAACAAAGGTCATTACCGTGATAAAAAAGTCTACCACCAACAGCGCCTTTCCGATGTGACATTTAAAGTATTTTTTGACGACCATCGCAATGATGTCGGTACCACCGGTGGAGGAACCGATGTTAAACAGCAACGCCGAACCCCACGCCGGCAGGAAAACGCCCAGCAGCAGCTCCATAAACGGCTGGTCGGTCAAAGGCTTCGTCAGCGGAAAGAGAACTTCAAATATCTTGAGCATTGCCGAAAAAGCAATGGTGACATAAAAGGTTTTAAATCCGAACTCCTTGCCCAGCAGCAGCAGACCGACCACCATCAGGGCGATATTGATGACTGATACAATGGTACCGTTGCTCAGCTGCGGGTAGTAGTGGGCAAGCACGACCGAAATACCGGTGACGCCACCGGTAGAAAAGTTATTTGGAAATTTAAAAAAGTAGCTTCCAATCGCTGTCAGCAGGGTACCAAAGTTTAAAATCAAAAAGTCACTGAGCCATATTTTTGTTTTTTGTTCCATAACGCTTCCTCTTTTCTTTCTGATGGATCATGGTCACTCCTTTTCCGACCGGAGATTGACATAAAAAAGACACCGTTCGGAATTTTCCAAACGATGTCTTGTGTTGACAAAACAGCAAAGCAAAGCATCCTTCAAAATATCTTTGAACCATGCTGCTCTCCACAGTTTCTTCATCTGTTTTCCAGAGTTCCGTAGAAAACAGACAACACCCGTTTGGAAACGAGTAAAACACAGGCAAGTATTCCGACTGATAGCTGCTGAAATCAGCGGTATGTGCGCCTTCCCGGAATTTTCCAGTGGCTGAGAAAGCTTTTCTCTGCACATCCCTTTGAGCTAAACACGGCAACGGTCTTGTCCGGGATTTTCACCCGGTTCCTTTTGTGCATCTGCACCTGTATTTCGACCATTCAGTTTTCGGCTTTATTATAGTATATGGCAAAGCATCCGTCAAGTGGTTCATGGGCGCCTTTTTACACAAAGGAAAAAAGCGCCCTTTCGGACGCTTTTCCCCTAGATAGACATGTATCGTGATGTATACGTAATCTCTTATTTAACTTTTGCAGGAGCCTGTTTCTTCCAGTCTTCATACAGCTCTTTTGCAGTACCGGACAGTGCCCACAGACCCAGTACGTTCGGGATTACCATCAAGCTGTTGAACAGGTCGGAGAGGTTCCAAACCAGGTTTACCTTCAGGGTAGAACCAAGAACAATGAATACAACTACCAGAGCCGCATAAATCTTGGTTGCCAGGTTTGCATGTTTGCTGAACAGGTATCTTACGTTCTTCTCACCAAAGAAGTACCAGCCGATGATGGTGGAGAATGCGAAGAAGAACATACAGATTGCGATGAAGATTGCACCGAATTTACCAAAGCCTGCGGTGAATGCAGCCTGAGTCAGAGCAGCGCCGGTCAGGTCCTGGTTGTAGGTGTTCAGCTGACCAGTAATCATTACTGCGAAAGCAGTCAGGTTCAGGATGATGAGGGTGTCGATAAATACGCCCATCATAGCTACCAGACCCTGGTCACAAGGATGTTTTACTTTTGCTACTGCGTGTGCATGTGGAGTGGAACCCATACCAGCTTCGTTGGAGAACAGACCACGGGCAACACCGTATTTGATAGCCTGAGATACTGCTACGCCGGCAAAACCACCGATAGCAGCTTCTGGATTAAATGCACCGACAAAGATCATTCTGATTACGTTTGGCAGATTGCCGATGTTCATGATGATCAGAACAAGGGCGCCGATGATGTAGAAACCAGCCATGATTGGAACCAGCTTCTCAGTTACAGATGCGATACGTCCAATGCCGCCCAAGAAGATGAATGCTGCCAGGATAGCAACTGCGATACCAACGAACAGAGGGTTGATACCGAATGCGCCCTTGAAAGCGTCACCGATCGAGTTGGACTGTACCATGTTGCCGAAGAAGCCCAGAGCCAGGATAATCAGGATTGCAAATGCACCTGCAAGGACTTTACCCAGAGTGCCTTTGTAAGCTGCGCGGATGTAGTATACAGGTCCGCCGGTTACCTCGCCGGTTTCATCGGTTGTCTTATATTTCTGAGCCAAGGATGCCTCTACGAAGATGGTTGCCATGCCGAAGATTGCGGATATCCACATCCAGAAGATAGCACCAGGACCACCCATTACCATTGCGGTTGCAGCACCGGCAAGGTTACCTGTACCTACCTGAGCAGCAATCGCGGTTGCCAAAGACTGGAAAGAGGTCATACCGTCTTTGCCTGCTTTTTCACCGTTGAGTTTGATGTTGCCGAAAACGGATTTAAAAGCACGACCGAACTGAGTAAACTGTACACCGCCCAGACGGATGGTGAACCACAAACCAGTACCTACCAGAAGTACTACCAACAGTTTACCGGACATAAAGTCCTGGAGCGTTAATACCACTTCATTCAATTGATCCAAAAAAGCTTCCATACATTTTCCTCCTCAACAATTTGTTTGTCGGTGATTTCATTATATCGTAATTTGACGGATTTGTCCATAGATTCTTAATAATCTGATTCATTTTCATCATATTTGTTCATATCTATTTTAAATTATCCACTGAAATCACAAAGTTTTTTATCTTTTAGGTACAATCCGCTCAGATTATTGTGCATTTTGTACATGATTTTCCTATTCATCTAAAATGCACTCTGCCGTTCTTTTCTCAATCCCAGCAAGTTGCACAACTGTTTTCTGTCGCCATTAGAATATTCTTCCACTTTAGGAAAACATTTGTCCTTTATGCAAACACACTTTTCTCAATTTGATTTTACTGCAAAAGCAAAGCGAAGCAAACTGCGGAATTTCTCCGTTTTTGCTTCGCTTTCAAAAGAATAAAATATCGTGTTTCTTGTATACTTTGTAATTTGGGAATTTTGCCTTTTCTTTTCCTTTTCTTCCTTTTTTCTTCTTTTTCAGTCGGAAAGAAGGAAACTTTTTGCGCTGCTTTTTACTTTCTATTTAAAAATTGCGCAAATTTTTTCAAATCTGCCATGGTTTCTTCGTCCTCCAGCGCATAATGGTGGTCAGTGGCAAAACAGCAGACCGGGTCAAAAATCTCTTTGGCATTCATCTGGCGCAGCAGCACCGCAGAGGTGTTCATCGGTGCGGTCGCCGTGCCCTGTCCTCCGCCCAGCAGAATCATCCCACCGCGCTTTGGTTTTTCCAGCAGTTTTTCATGGCGGAAGGTCTTGGCTGCCCAGTAAACCTGAATCCTGCTGAGTACACTAAGCACCGGACCGGTGATTTCACAAAAATAGACCGGCGAAGCAATGACCACGTTGTCGCACTCTCTGAGGTAACTGTCAATTTCCTGCCAGCCGTCCTGTATGCTGCACGCCGGGTGTTCCCAGCAGTAACGGCAATCGACGCAGGCGCGCACGTTGCAGCTGTGGGCATTGACGACCTTGTACTCCCCTTCCAGCTGTGCTGTCAATGCATCGATCATGCTCTGCGTTTCTCCGTTTTTTCTTGCGGAGCCGTTAAAAATCAATGTCTTCATCCCAATTTCATCCCTTACTCTTTATTTTCCTTGTGGCTGCGCGGGGATTTCTCCACCGAAGAACAGCCCTTCTACCACCTGTTCAAACAGCTTTCCCTTTTCCCCTTTGTTGGGATAGTAGCTTCCGTTTTCATAAATGGTGTGCTCGTTGGCGCCGATGACCACCTGTGTCCCGTTGGTCAGCTGATAGGTGATGTAGGCGCGCGGCATCGTCTGCTCGGTTTTGCCAAACCATCTGCGCAGACCGCCCGCCAAATCGGCAGCAATCTGCATATCCTGCTGCGAAACCTCCACCGTCTTTCCGTCAAAGGTCGCCTGCGCAGAAGCAATCTGCTTTGCCTTGGGAGCGCCCGACAGCGGCAGCCCGCTCAAGCCGACGAAGATGACGACGGCAATCAATAAAGAAATGATGATATTGCGCACCATCTCTCCCTTGAGTGCCTTCATCTGCTGTTTTCTTGGGTCTTCTATCATGGGTGATTCCTCCATTTTTTATTCCTTGCTATTCTCAAATTCCCCTTCTCTGCGGCAGATTACGATCGAGTATCGCACCTTACAGGGGACTTCTTTCTATTATACAACATTTTGTCTTTTCCGAGAATCCGAAAGAACGCACAAAGAGCATCCGGTAAAATCAGCATTATGCCTTGTTTTCCACATTTTCCAGTGGAAGATGTGAAAAATCCGATAAGAAAAAGGGCGGACCCTGCGGTCCACCCTTTGCTCACCTGTGAAAAGGTACTATTTATTTGCTTCTTCTACTGCAACAGCGCAGGCAACGGTAGCACCGACCATCGGGTTGTTGCCCATACCGATCAGACCCATCATCTCAACGTGAGCCGGAACGGAGGAAGAACCTGCGAACTGTGCATCCGAGTGCATTCTGCCCATGGTATCGGTCATACCGTAGGAAGCAGGACCTGCTGCCATGTTGTCTGGGTGCAGGGTTCTGCCGGTACCGCCGCCGGAAGCAACCGAGAAGTACTTCACGCCGTTTTCCACACACCATTTCTTATAGGTACCTGCTACCGGATGCTGGAAGCGGGTCGGGTTGGTGGAGTTGCCGGTGATGGAAACGTCTACCTTTTCCATCTGCATAACAGCTACGCCTTCCTGTACGTCGTCGCAGCCGAAGCATCTAACCTTTGCCTTATCTCCATCGGAGAAAGCAACCTCGCGAACTACGGTCAGCTCGCCGGTAAAGTAGTCATATTTGGTTTCCACATAGGTAAAGCCGTTGATTCGGGAGATGATGTAAGCTGCATCCTTGCCCAAACCATTGAGGATGACGCGCAGCGGGGATTTTCTTGCTTTGTTGGCGGTTCTTGCGATACCGATTGCACCTTCAGCAGCTGCAAAGGACTCGTGACCTGCCAGGAAGCAGAAGCAGTTGGTTTCTTCCCGCAGCAGCATAGCGCCCAGGTTACCATGTCCCAGACCTACCTTGCGGTTTTCTGCAACCGAGCCCGGCACGCAGAATGCCTGGAGTCCGATACCGATGGCCTCTGCTGCCTCTGCTGCCTTGGTGATGCCCTTTTTCAGAGCGATAGCAGCGCCCAGGGTGTATGCCCATACTGCGTTTTCAAAAGCGATTGGCTGTACGCCTTTGACGATGGACTCCACGTCGATCCCTTTGGAGAGACACAGGTCTCTGGCTTCTTCCAGAGAGGTCATTCCATATTCCTTCAGAGCTGCCTCAATTTTAGGCATTCTTCTTTCCTGTCCTTCAAATTTCGCCATGATAGTTTCCCTCCTGTTCCTTATTCTTCGCGTGGATCGATATATTTGGCAGCATTTTCATAGCGACCGTATGTACCGATATTCTGTTCATACGCCTCTTTCGGGTCCATACCGTGGCGAATCGATTCAAGCATTTTTCCTACGCGGACAAATTTATATCCGATTGCTTCGTTGTTCTCATCCAGAGCAACCGAAAGGATGTATCCTTCTGCCAGCTCCAGATAGCGAACGCCTTTGGCACCGGTGGAGAAGATGGTTCCCACCTGGGAGCGCAGACCTTTGCCAAGGTCCTCCAGGCTGGCGCCGATTGGCAGACCATCCTCCGAGAAAGCAGTCTGTGTTCTTCCGTATGCCAGCTGCTTGAAGATTTCACGCATTGCTACGTTGATTGCATCGCAGACCAGGTCGGTGTTCAGTGCTTCCAGCAGGGTCTTGCCCGGCAGGATTTCGCCAGCCATCGCTGCGGAGTGGGTCATACCCGAGCAGCCCAGTGTTTCCACCAGTGCCTCCTGGATGATGCCGTCCTTTACATTCAAGGTCAGTTTGCAGCAGCCCTGCTGTGGAGCACACCAACCAATGCCGTGAGAAAGACCGGAAATATCAGAGATCTGATATGCCTTGACCCATCTGCCTTCTTCCGGGATTGGAGCCGGACCATGATGAGGACCCTTTGCGATCGGGCACATCCTCTCTACCTCGTGAGAATAGTTCATATCGATAACCCCTTTCCAATGTTGCTCTAAAAAACTTTTGGACTTTACGCTTCTATTATAAAAGGATTATGAAAAATTATCAAGAACTTTTTTGTTAAAAAATTATCATATAGACAACCTTGGACCAGCTGTCAAAAATTCCTGCATTTATGCTGTTATTTTACTACATTCTACACAGTCAACAACCGGATTTTTCCTTCCAATAACAATCGATTGCCTCTGCCAAAAAGCAGGCTGTTCCCTTGCCATAGCGGTCAAGGTTTGCCATAAAACGCTCATCATACCGATACATCTGCGCTAAACCCGCTAAAATCTCGTTGGTACACTCGTAATGATATTGAGTGATATGTGCTTTCCACGCCTCCACCAGCTGCTGTGCCGGCAGAGCAGCCGGGTCTGTTTTTCTCAGCTGTGCTGCCCGCTCAAAGATTTCTTCCATCTGCTGCTGCATCTCTTTCCCTTCCTCCTCTCCACGCTTCTGTTCCTTCTCCCGACTTTGCTGCCAGGCTTTGGTTTTTCCCCAGCGCTCCTTTGCTTCCTTTTTATATTCTTCCAGTTTTCTTTCATCAAATGGCTGAAAATTCATTTCCATTTCCCCTTTCCAAGCTTCTTCTGTCAACTGAATCAAACGCTCTAACCGTTCCTTTTGTAAAATCAGCAGCTTTCTATGCTCCTGCATCGCCTTTTTTCTGTCAAAATCCGGCTGATGGATGATTTTGATAATTTCTTTTAACGGAAACTGCAACTCCCGGAAAAACAAAATCTGCTGCAAGGTTTGCAAATTTTCCTGTGAGTAATAACGATACCCATTTCCCCCGACCTCCTGCGGTTTAAGCAAGCCGATTTGGTCGTAATAGTGGAGTGTACGAACGGTGACTCCGCTCCACTGTGCCGCCTGCTTGATGGAGATTCCGTTTTGCTTCGACATTTCTTCCCTCCTATCGGGTGTATTCTGACCTCATCCTTACCACGGATGAGAAAATATCCGGCGTTTTTCCCTGACCTTGCTGAAAGTATATACTATGACGCAACGTCAATGTCAAGTATATTTTGTAAAATCAAATTTTTCTGTTGAATCGCTCTCTTTTCCCGGGACATCACCCGCCGAATGGCTCTTCTTTTTCACAAGGGTTGTGTAGAAAAACCTTTTTCCCTTTATTTTTTTGAATCCGCATCTGAATTGATATACCTTTTTCCTTAATCTTTCCTGCATTCTTTTTTACAGAATCGACTGCGACAAATTCTTTAAAAATCAGGCGTTTTTTCTTTCGTTCGAAAAAATTCGCAATTTTTTCTTCTTTTTTCCCTTGATAAAAAAACATTTTCTTGCATATTTGACAATTTACTTCTTTGCGGCAGAATGATATACTTATCTGCGGAAAAAAAGGGAAGAGAGGTCTTCCTATGAAGAAAACGTACCAACTGTCCGAAGCTGCTTTTCAGCTCGACGGTAAAATGCCTTTGAAACAGGCAATTCCCCTTGGCTTGCAGCATGTACTTGCCATGTTTGTCGGGAACTTGACTCCCCTGTTGATTATCACCGGCGCCTGCGGCATTGCCGGCGGCGAATTTGCCGACCTGCAACTGCATCTTTTGCAGAACGCCATGCTGGTTGCCGGCATTGTCACCTTGATTCAGCTGTTCTCTATCGGTCCCATCGGCGGAAAGGTTCCGATTGTAATGGGCACCTCCTCCGGCTTTATCGGTGTGTTCCACTCGGTTACCGCAACAATGGGCGGCGGTGTGATTGCTTACGGCGCTATTATGGGTGCTTCCATCATCGGTGGCATCTTTGAAGGAATCCTGGGATTTTTTCTGAAGCCGCTGCGCCGCTTCTTCCCTCCGGTGGTCACCGGCACAGTGGTCATGTCCATCGGTTTGAGCCTGATTTCCGTCGGTATCAATTCCTTTGGCGGAGGCAACACCGCTTCCGATTTCGGCTCGATGGAAAATCTGCTGCTGGCAATCTTTGTTCTGGTGATGATTCTGTTCTTTAAGCACTGCACCAAGGGCTTTACCAGCTCCTCTGCCATCCTGCTGGGCATCATCTGCGGCTATCTGGCTGCTTTTCTGATGGGATTTTTCCTGCCCACCACCGGCGTCACTGCCGAAGGCGTGGAATACACCAAGGCATGGGTTTTAAACTGGGACAAGGTGGCAAGCGCTCCCTGGTTTGAAATCCCCAGACTGATGCCAATCAAACCGGTATTTGACCTGCGTGCCATCCTGCCGGTTCTGATTATGTTCATCGTCACCGCTGTGGAGACAGTGGGCGACATCTCCGGTGTTATGGAGGGTGGACTGGGTCGAGAAGCTACCGACAAAGAACTGTCCGGCGGCGTCATCTGCGACGGTCTGGGCTCCTCCTTTGCCGCTCTCTTCGGCGTTCTTCCCAACACCTCCTTCAGCCAGAACGTAGGTCTGGTTGCAATGACCAAGGTGGTCAACCGCTTTGCCATCTCCACCGGTGCAATCTTCCTCATCCTGTGCGGTCTGTGTCCGAAGCTGGGTGCTGTGGTTTCCATCATGCCGCAGTCGGTTCTGGGCGGCGCTGCCGTCATGATGTTTTCTTCCATCGTTATCAGCGGTATCCAGTTGATTACCAAAGAGCCGCTGACCCCACGCAGCCTGTCCATCGTATCGGTTGCTTTGGGTGTTGGCTACGGAATGGGCGCCAACACCGGCGTTCTGGCTCATGCGCCACAGGCTGTCCAGCTGATTTTCGGTGGCTCCGGTATCGTGCCTGCCGCTATGGTTGCCATTTTGCTGAACATCCTGCTGCCAAAAGAAACTGCTGCAAAATAAAAAAGAGGAGCAGCTTTCATCGCTGCTCCAACAATTCGACCAGGTCCTCCGGGCGGTCGACATCCTGTAATTCATATCTATCCCGAATGTTTACCGTGCGTAAGCGTTCGGGATATTTTTTTAGTAAAATTCCGCCGCCCTTTCCTTCCGGGAGATTTTTTAGTTGTTCAAATGTCCATTCTGGAAATACCACCGGAGAACCGGGGACACCTTCACAGCTCAGACGCCAACAATCCGGCGAAGCTTTGGACACCAGTGCCAACGCCGCTACCGTCTCCCTGCGCAGCAGCGGTTGATCTGCCGGTGCAAACAGACAGCGGTCCATCTCCTCCATCCCCTGCAAACCCAGCCGCACTGTGTCGTTGCGGTTGGGAAGCGAGTGAAGGACCACCGAAATCTCGCGTTCCCTGCACAGTCGGGCTATCTCCTCGTGGCGGGTCACCACCACACGCCGGCGAAAGATGCCCTCGGTTGCATCCAAAATCCGACAAATCATCGGCTCGCCGCCAAAATCCGCCAACAGTTTGTTCGAGCCAAATCGTCTTCCCAAGCCCGATGCCATGATGACACAGCCGATTTTTCCAAATGGGTCGTCCAAATCGACCACAAATGCGTCCTTTCGGCTGCAAAGCTCCTGCAAAAAAGCAAGCGGCTGCTTGCGAACCACTGCTGCGACCTGCTTATTTTCCAGAAGGGTGCGAAATGCCTGCTGATACCCCTCCATTCCCGATTCCAGATAGCCAACCTCATCGACGGTGACCCACGGGGTGTCTAAATGGGCACAGCGCAGCAGAGCGGGTATCCCCAATTTGGTAAAGCCTTCCGGCAAGGGCTTCATCCGGTTTGCAGTGCCCGGCAAGGAAGGGTCAAAAGCACCCACCTGCACCGTTTCCCCGGAGAGATTTTCCCGAAGATAGACCGCCTGCCCGGGTTTTGCCCAGCTGGTCATTCCCGGCTGCGGCTCGGAAAAGAGCTGATGAAGCAAGGTGGTCTTGCCGCTGCCCCTAGCTCCGGTCAGAATCAGGTGTCGCTTTTGGCTGCTCTGAAAAGAACTCCAGATACAGTCCGCTGTTAGCCTGCTTACAGGCATCTCGATAGGTTTCATAGCGGCACAGCCACTCCTTTCTTTCCTGTGTCAAGGTACTTCTTCCGCCATCCTTCCCGCCGGTCTGCCGATGAATCAGGGAAAAACCCAGTGCCGCTTCGGCATTGCGAATCAGTTTTAAGGCTTTGGTATATGCCATATTCATGGAGATTGCCGCAGCTCTCAATGAGCCTGTCTCTTCAATGGCGTGCATCAGGCGGGCAGGTCCTTCGCCGAAGAACTTTTCGCCCTCATCGTCCAAAAAGATGATTTTCGTTACCGCTTTCATCCTCTTCCTCCTCACTCAGCATCACAAGACGGGCTTTTCCCTGATGATTTTGGCAGCGGTGCAAGCTGACCTTTCCATATACCTGACAAAGCAGTTGCTCCATCCGTTCCAATGAATCTTTCTGCGGCTCCAGAATCCCCAAAACATTGCCCTGAGAAAGCAAAAGCAGCCGGTCACAAAAATGCAGCGCAAGGGAAGGGTCATGCAAGGTGACCACCACCGCGCGCTTCTCCTGTGCGACCCATGCCTTCAGCAGATTGAACATCCGGTGGCGGTATCGAAAATCCAGAGCACTTTCCGGCTCGTCCAACAGCAGCAGCCTGCTCCCGGAGACCAGTGTCCGCGCCAGAATGCACAGCTGCTTTTGCCCTTCGCTCAGGCAAAGGTAGTTGCTCTGCTCTCTTCCACCCAGTCCCACCTGCTCCAGCGCCTGTGCAGCCAAGTCCTGCATTTTTCTTCCCGGACGTTCCAGCAGACCTAAGCAGGGATTAAATCCCATCAGCACCACATCCAGCACCGATATGTCGATGGAGATGCCGCTTCTTTGGGGAATATATCCAACCAGTCGTGCCATCCGGCGGGCAGACAGCTGCTCCAGCACCGCCTGCTCCAGCAGGCAGGTTCCTTTATGCGGCAAGATTCCGCATATTGTCTTGAGCAGGGTGGTTTTTCCGCAGCCGTTCGCTCCCAGAATCCCCATCATACAGCCCTGTTCCAACTGAAAGGAAACATCCGCAAGAATCGGATGCCCGCCATAGCCGGCAGAGATTTTCTCAACCGATAAAAAGCTCACTCTCTCTGCCTCCCCTGCACAATCAGAAAAATCAGAAACGGCGCTCCCAGAACACTGGTGAAGATGCTGACCGGAAGCTCTGTCGACGCCACCGACCGCGCCAGAATATCTGCTCCGCAAAGCAAAATCCCGCCCAGCAGCCCACCCAGCAACATAGTGCCCATTCGATTTTGCCCGGTCAACAGCCTTGCCCCATGAGGCGCCAGCAAACCGACAAAGCTAATCAGTCCGGTCAGGCTGACCACCGACGATACCGAAAGGGTTGCCACCATTAAAACGAGCAAACGAAGCTGTGCAACTTGAACACCCAGCATCCTTGCCTCTCCCTCTTCGGCAGAAAGCAGGATGATTTGCCGGTGCAGCAAAAACAATACCCCCATGCACAGAACACACAAAATCAAATTTCCGCCGATGGAGTGAACGCTGACTCCGTTTAGGCTCCCCATCATCCAATATTCAATGGAGGCAAGCTCCCTCTCCGGGTCGGCTGTCAGCTTCAGGCACATCAGCACCGTCTGGGCAAGGGAGTGAACTGCAATTCCTGCTAAGACGATGGTGCTGCTTTTCCCGCTACGGTTGAGGGTCGACAGTGCCAGCGCCAGCACGACCGCCAGCAGCGCTCCGGCAAAGGCAGATGCTGTCACCGCAGCAGCGCCGGACAAAAACAAAATCCCGGCGGCAGCACTTTTTGCTGTCGCCCTTGATTACCCACCAGCAAGGACAGACGGGGCTGTCAACAGTGGGCGTAGCCCATTCACTTGCCGTTGACTGGCTCGGATGGATTTGCTATTTCATTTAATATTCTCTTTTGTGATAGACATAGGCGGTTACAGGACAAGAAATAACAAATACAAGCAGTGCACACGCAAAAATAATTACGCCGCCTAAAATTATCTGCATTGTAGTCATAGGTGCTGGAAACAAAGTGTTTATAAGGGTCGTAAGCCCCATAACAAATCCAATCCCACAGAGCAAGCTAATTACTAAAAACACCTCATTTCGTTCTTCTCCACCTACATAGAACAGCGGGAAAAATATGGCTCCCATAAACAGGCTTATTCCAACGCCTATCACAAACAGCATGAAAACATCTGTATCCTTGTCAAAAGGGAAACCATGTAGCATGATTGATAAAGCTACTCCAATTCCCGCAAAGACCATTCCGACAATCAGCCACAATAACAAGCTCAAAAAATAACTCTGTACAATGGCAGACCTCTTTACAGGTGTGGTAAGTTTGTATTTGCTCCATTTGGTAGCACTTTCCTTTCGCAGGCTCGCAATCGAATTGAGAGAAAAACCAATCATAGCCAGCAACATATAACCAATTATCAGCGACGGGATTTTATTGTCCATAGCGACAACAAAAATACCCAGTAAGAGCATGATAGCGGCAAAGACTTTCGCATTTGAAAGTGTCGCATAAAAATTATTCTTCAAGAGTCCTTTCATACCCGTTCCCCCTTTACCAATAGTAACATGATTTCATCAACAGAAACATGGTCTACCACAACACCCTTATACTTTTTCTGTGCTTCTTTCCCGTTAGAAACCAGCACATCAATTTGAAAATCACGTTTCCGATAAGCAAGAATATCTTTCGGGTCTAATGTAAGGAATTGACTTTCCTTACAGCGCATAACAGCATAGTTATATACCAAATCATTTTTCGATACGGTCATAATGAGTTTGCCATTATGGATAAAAGTGATATAATCCGCAACTTTTTCTAAATCGCTTGTGATATGAGAAGATAACAGAATGGAGTGATTTTCTTCCTGTACAAATTCCAGAAAAACGTCCAACATTTCATCACGCATAATTGGGTCTAAGCCGCTGGTCGCTTCATCCAAAATCAATAATTCCGGGTGGTGCGCCAGCGCAGCGGCAATCGCCAGTTTCATTGTCATTCCTCTGGAATAATGTTTGATTTTTTGCTTCGCCGATAGGTGGAAGTCCTCTAAATACTTCTGGAACAGGGAATTGTCCCACTGTGTATAAAGCCCCTCCATGACTTTGGATAATTGCTTTGCTGTCCAGTAAGCGGGAAAATTGTCGCCGTCATAGACAACACCAATTTTTTCACGCAAGCTCGTATCTGCGTCCAGCATTTCCTGTCCAAATAGCTTTACTGTTCCGCTGTCTTTCGTGATTGTATTCAGAATACAACCAATCGTCGTAGTTTTTCCTGCTCCATTTTCTCCAACAAATCCCAAAATAGCCCCATACGGTAGGGAAAAAGTCACATTTTCCAATGTGAAATTCGACTTGGGAAATGTCTTGGAAACTTGCTGTAATTCCAAAATATTTTCCATGCTCATTCGTCCTCCTGATAGAATAAAGCCAACAACTCTGTCAATTTTTCAAGAGAGATATTACTTGTCCGCCCAATCTCGGCAGCGGCTTGTAAATGTTCCTCTGCAATACGTTGTTGTTCTTCTTGATAAAATTCCTTGTTTTGTGCTGACACAAAACTCCCTCTGCCTACTGTGGTTTCTATGAAACCGTCCCTTTGCAAATCTTCATAGGCTTTCTGAACAGTAATGACGCTTACATGGATTGATTTTGCCAATGCCCGCATTGAGGGGATTGCGTCTCCAGATTGTAGCTCCCCACTCATTATCATAGCTTTAATCTGTGATGTGATTTGCTCGTATATCGGCTTGTTGGCGTTATTACTGATGATGATTTCCATAACTCACCGCCTTTACTTTTATAATGTACTTAATGTACAAGTACATTATAACACATATTTAATCATAGTCAATCCTCAAAATAAAATTGTCAGATACAGTTATCAAAAATAGCTGTATCTGACACTCGGAATAGGGGGGCTGCTGTCTATCAAATTGTTGTGTGTTACTTTACCGTACATGAGCATTTGATTCGGGTATTAACCGAGCGCTGTATGACCGAACTGGGAGGAATGTAATATGGAAATCAAGCTCAAACTCAATGGCAGAGCCATTACAGCTTTGGTGGAGGCAGACACGGTCCTTCTGGACTTTTTGCGCGAAAACGCTTGCTTGAGTGTGAAGCGAGGCTGTGACACCTCCAACTGCGGACTTTGTACGGTCCTGATGGATGGCAAGCCTATCCTTTCCTGCTCCACACTTGCGGTCCGCGCAGACGGACATGAAATCCAAACTCTGGAAGGTTTACAGGAGGAAGCTTCCGATTTTGTCGGATTCATTGCAGACCAGGGTGCCGACCAGTGCGGCTTCTGCAATCCCGGATTTGTCATGAACACCATCGCTTTGCTGCGGGAAAACCCGGACCCGACCGATGACGAGATTCGCGCCTTCCTCGCAGGAAATCTGTGCCGCTGTTCCGGTTATGACGGACAGCTGCGCGGAATCCGCAGCTACCTAAACTCCCGAAAGGCATAAGGAGGCAATTATGGAACATCAAGAATATAAAGTCGTCAACCAATCGGTCCGCAAAAAGGATTCGATGCAGCTTTTACTGGGCAAACCGGTCTATACCGACGATGTAACCCCTAAAAATGCTCTGGTAGTTAAAATCTTACGTTCTCCCCATGCCAATGCCATGGTAGAATCCATTCAGACAGACATTGCAAAAAAAGTTCCGGGTGTTGTAGACATCTACACCTGGGAAGATGTGCCTCAAACCCGATTTGCCATCGCCGGTCAGACCTTTCCCGAGCCTTCCCCTTATGACCGTTTGATTCTGGACCGCCATCTGCGCTTTTCCGGCGATGCTGTCGCCATCATTGCCGCTGAAACTGAAAAAGCTGCCCTTAAGGCAATGAAGCTGATCAAGGTCAGTTATCGGGTTTTACCTGCGGTGCTGGATTTTCGGACTGCCAAGGACAATCCGGTTCTGGTGCATCCCGAGGAGGACTGGTTTCCTCATCAACTGAATCATTTTATAAAATATGAAAGAGGTCCCCAGAAATTCAGTGGGGACCTCTTTTGATATAAAATTTTAATATAACAAAAAAAGCGACTTAAAACAAGTCGCTTTGAAAAGTGTTGGCACCGCTCTATTTTCCCGGGCAGTCACCCGCCA